>Ga0265298_10004897_pt1 | contig 16964 bp, 13 predicted proteins | sample AusTroGonzalo_MG_3_FD_193486 | JGI IMG/M metagenome (GOLD analysis project Ga0265298, IMG submission 193486) | Bovine rumen microbial communities from tropical cattle in Woodstock, Queensland, Australia - Gonzalo_01 | ecosystem: Host-associated > Mammals > Digestive system > Stomach > Rumen ... | reverse complement strand
GGGAAGACCATTGGGGAATCGGATTATATATCGTATACTCAAACAGGAAGCTCCAATAATAACAAAAACAATAGTAATAACAACAAGAACAAAAACAGCAACAAGAATTCTTCGTCCAAAAAAAGCTCTAAACCCTCAGGCTCTTTCTCCAACTGCAGGGTCGAGCCTAATGTGATTCAAGATGGCGGAAAAGCTCTTTTATGTCATTATACCATAAATGCTAACGGAGTCAAAGGACACAATCTGAAATTGGTGATATCTATCGAATCCCCAAAAGGCATTGATATCCATGTATCAAAAATAAATCTCACTTGTAATTATGATTCAACCGTATGGAATGACAGAACGACAGCTATAGGTAACCACAAATTCGTAAAGCCTGGAGAAAAGACTTACTATGTGCGCTACATGCTGTATGACGAAACCTTAGGAACGACCTTGGCTTCCACACAATACATGAGCTTCACGATGACGGGAGCCTATGGATAATACCATCGAGAAAAACCATTTTTCACTAAGACGAGACTTTAATTATATTCAACACCTCTAATATTTTCTCAACTTTGCAGTACAATAAAAAAATAAAACATTTGTTCTACATTGCCGCAACTGTCCTGTTGTTTCTCGCATCATGCGGAGGAAACACGGGTACAACAACTACTGAAACGCCCATTGTTCCACAACGCGAAGGCATCCAGTGGGGTGAATTTATCCTTGGAGATTCCGTCTCTTTGGGTGATGTTGACGTTTTCCGCGTCCCCTATCGCACTACTGACGGGACTGCCGACACCTTGTTGTGTGATTTAGGGTTGTCGATTGATCCTAATGTACTTGAAATCCAAGAAGAAGACATCAACTTCGATGGCATCCCCGATGTGCAAATCCGTGTAGGCTACAACGATGTTTATTTTGATTGTGAAGGACAAAAGGTTTTCTATTGCACCCAATACAATTATATAGGGTACCTCTGGAACCAAACGGAAGGCCATTTCGATTTAGTGGAAGACTACGAGACAATCTATGGCCCGGAAATCTATAAGGACAGTTTGTGCATTTGGGCAACGGATTATTTCAATTTCGATGATTCCATCGTAATTACCCACAACAAATGGCAATGGGTGGACGGGAATTTGATGATTACCAACAGCTTTAAGGAATAACTACAAAAATTCAACAATAAACAATTAAACATTCAACAATTCAACAATAATGAAAAGAGACGAAAAAATCTTTGATCTGATTCGCCAAGAGAAAGAGCGTCAGATGCACGGAATCGAGCTCATCGCTTCGGAAAACTTTGTCAGCGAGCAAGTGCTGGAAGCCATGGGCTCTGTCATGACCAACAAATATGCCGAGGGTTATCCTGGCAAGCGTTACTATGGCGGCTGCCAAATCGTCGACCAAAGCGAGCAAATCGCCATCGACCGCGCCTGCCAGCTGTTCAACGCCACCTTCGCCAACGTGCAGCCCCACTCGGGCGCACAGGCCAACATGGCTGTGATGCAAGCTTTGCTTGAACCCGGTGACACCTTCATGGGTCTCGACCTCTCGCACGGTGGCCACCTCTCACACGGCAGCCCGGTCAACGCTTCGGGTATGCTTTACAAGCCCGTCGCCTACCATGTGGCCAAGGAAACCGGTCGCGTCGATTACGACGAGATGGAGAAGATCGCCCTCGAGTGCAAGCCCAAACTCATCATCGCCGGTGCTTCGGCCTACAGCCGCGACTGGGACTACAAGCGTATGCGTGAAATCGCCGACAAGGTGGGCGCCGTCCTTATGGCCGACGTCAGCCACCCCGCTGGACTCATCGCCCGTGGTCTGCTGAACGACCCGCTGAACTATTGCCATATCATCACCACCACGACCCACAAGACCCTCCGCGGTCCCCGTGGCGGCATGATTCTCATCCGTCATGACTTCGAAGACCCGCGCGGCCGCAAGACCCCGAAGGGCGAAGTGAAGATGATGTCCGCTTTGATCAACAGCGCTGTGTTCCCGGGCATCCAAGGCGGTCCGCTTGAGCACGTCATCGCCTCCAAGGCCGTTGCCTTCGGCGAAGCCCTCAGCGACGAGTACAAGGAGTACATCATCCAAGTGCGCAAGAACGCCAGCGTCATGGCCCAAGCCTTCATCAACAAAGGCTACGACGTCATCAGCGGCGGCACCGACAACCATTCCATGCTGATTGACCTCCGCGGCAAGTTCCCGGAAATCACCGGTAAGATGGTGGAGAACACCCTTGTCCTGGCTGACATCACTGTCAACAAGAACATGGTGCCCTTCGACAGCCGTTCACCCTTCCTGACCTCTGGTCTACGTGTCGGCACGCCTGCCATCACCACCCGTGGCCTGAAGGAAGACAAGATGCACGACATCGTCGGAATGATCGACGACGTCATCAGCGCCATCAACCCCGAGACCAAGACCGCTCCTGAGGAAAAGATCAACGCTGTCCGCGCCGAGGTCAACAAGCTGATGAAGGACTACCCGCTCTTCGCTTGGTAATCCAGAAACACATTATTAATTATGGTCGCTCCACGACGGGGCGACCATTTTTTTTGCATCAAAAAAAGAGAATTTTCTTTGTTTTTCTGAAAAACTCGTAACTTTGCATCCCGTATTTTTAATTTTAAGCACTATGAAAACCACTAAAAAATACGGGTTCGACAACGAGAAATACCTCAAAATCCAGTCAGAACACATCAAAGACCGCATTGCGAAATTCGGCGATAAACTGTATCTCGAATTCGGCGGTAAACTCTTCGACGACTTCCACGCCAGCCGTGTGCTGCCCGGCTTTCAGCCCGACAGTAAACTGAAAATGCTCTCCCAACTTATCGACGAGGCCGAGATCATCATCGTCATCAGCGCCGTCGACATCGAAAAGAACAAGGTACGCGGCGACTTGGGCATCACCTACGATGTCGACGTGTTGCGTCTGCGTGAGGAGTTCATGAGTCGTGGTTTCATGGTGAGCTCTGTAGTGGTCACACATTACAATGGTCAAGCCAGCACAGACGCCTACCGCAAACGCCTCGAACGCATGGGCATCAAAGTGTATTACCACCGCATCATCGAAGGCTATCCCAACAATGTGGCTCTCATCGATTCTGAGGAAGGCTTTGGCCGTAACGACTATGTAGAGACCTCGCGCCCATTGGTGGTGGTCACGGCACCTGGTCCCGGTAGCGGAAAAATGGCCGTCTGCCTGAGCCAGCTCTATCACGAGAACAAGCGCGGCATCAAGGCGGGTTACGCCAAGTTTGAGACCTTCCCCATCTGGAATTTGCCTCTGAAGCACCCTGTCAACGTGGCCTACGAAGCCGCTACCGCCGACCTCAACGACATCAACATGATTGACCCCTTCCATCTGGAAGCCTACGGCAAGACGGCTGTCAACTACAACCGCGACATCGAGATATTCCCCGTGCTGAATGCCATCTTCGAGAGCATCTACGGCGAGAATCCTTACAAGTCGCCGACTGACATGGGTGTTAACATGGCAGGCTACTGCCTCAGCGACGATGCCGTATGCTGTGAGGCCTCAAAACAGGAGATTATCCGCCGTTACTACACCGCACTTTGTGATTTGGCCAAGGGAAAAGGCACTGAAAATGAAGTAAATAAGATTGCTCTGCTGATGAAACAGGCTAAAATTAGCACCGCCAATCGCAAAACCACCATCGCCGCCAAAGAACGCAAGGAGCAAGAAGGTGCTGCTGCCGCCGCCATCGAGTTGGAAGACGGCACCATCATCACGGCACACACCAGCGACCTGCTCGGTCCCAGCGCCGCCTTGATCCTGAACGCTACCAAATACATCGCTGGCATTCCACATGAGGTGAAACTCATCCCGCAGGCCATGATTGAGCCTATCCAGACCACCAAGGTGACTTACTTGCACGGCAACAACCCACGCCTGCACACCGACGAGGTACTGGTGGCCCTCTCGATGCTCAGCCTCTGGGACGAGAACTGCAAAAAAGCCCTCGAGTGCCTGCCGCAACTCAATGGCTGTCAAGTACATAGCACAGTGATGCTCAGCGAAGTGGATCAGAAAATCTTCAAGAAACTAGGCATCGGCCTCACCTGCGACCCTGTAGCAAAGAAATAAGCCTCCCATGTCATTCCAACGAGGGCATGTGCGTGAGCAGGAATCTATAGGAGGCGGTATAAGAGGCATAAATCTATTATGGACGGCCTTAACATGTATAGATCCCAAGCCACCGCACAATCTTTTGTGGGGATGACATACCTGTTAAGGCCTGCGCACGGTTCGGCGTGGGGATGACATGCTTTCTGAAGCCTTGACAATCTCAAAAATTTCTGATTGCCCTTACAAAGAAGACTTGGTCCTTCACCGAGTCGCTGAAGATGATTTGTCCATTCTGCACTCGCACGGCTGCCGCACCGCGTGTACCTGTCTCTGTGCTTGACCAATACGTCTTGTCCTCCAGAGTCGGATAACCCATCGAGGCCAAGGTAGCGTTCACCGCTTCTTGGTTTTGCAGCAGATAGCGAAGTTCCGTCGTAGAAGGCACATACCATTGCTTGTTGATGATCTTGCGATGGGGATAGTTCACGAGATGCCATGTGTTTTTGAGATAACTCCACTGGATAGCTGGGTAATGGCTCATATCGTAGACATCCATCAAGATGTTGGTGTTGTTCCAGCCCTCGTACGGATTGGTGGCACCCGTCTCACAGTTGATATTTCCCGACAGACACCATGACAAACAAGTCTCGTCAAGACTGACCATCAGTCCATTATGGTTTCCAAAAGTCCAAAACACAATCCCTTCCAAGGTATCGTTGCTATAATAATCACCAACCTCGTAAGTGGGCTGATATGGCACATGAGGCTCACCGCCTTGTGGGGCCTCCGGCTTTTGGCAGGAGACCAACGCACACAAAACGACTAAGAAATACAAGGCTCGTCTCATATACCGAGCGAGATATTCAATCCTCTCGCGGTATTCACCAAATCGCTGTCAATAGTGACGAGGTTGGGCTTGGAGATGGCTTCCTTGAGCGAGACCGCCACTAGGTCGGGATGATGGTAAGCTACCATCTGTCCGAACTGACCGTTGAGTACCATCTCAAAGGCCTTCACGCCAAACTCAGCCGACAAAACACGGTCGTAGGCAATCGGCACACCACCACGCTGCAGGTGACCCAAGGTCGTCTCGCGCATGTCGTGGGTGAAGCCCGCCGCCTTCATCTCCTCGATGAAACGACGACCGATGCCGCCCAGTTTCTTGTTCTCGTAGCCGACCTCAGTGCTTATCTCATACACCTGCTGGCCATCCTTGGGACGGGCACCTTCGGACGCCACTACCACGGCGAAGCCACGGTCGTGGTCGAAGCGCTGCTCCAAACGGGCTTTCACCACGTTGATGTCGTAAGGGAACTCAGGCAGCAAGCACACCTCTGCCCCACCAGCGATGGCACTATGTAAAGCAATCCAACCGGCATCGCGACCCATCACTTCGAGAACAAAGACACGATTGTGCGATGCTGCCGTCGTGACCAGCTTATCCACCGCCTCGGTGGCGATCTGCACGGCGGTCTGGAAACCGAAAGTGCATTCCGTCGAAGAGAGGTCGTTGTCGATGGTCTTGGGCACGCCGATGATGTTCAAGCCCTTCTCATAAAGCTTCTGCGAGATACGCTGCGAGCCATCGCCGCCGATGCTGATCACTGCATCGATACCCATGTATTGCAGCTTGCGGAGCATCTCGTCGCTGCGGTCGACAGTGGTCCAGGTGCCGTCAGCGTTCTTCACGGGCCAGTTGAACGGGCCACCTTTGTTGGTGGTCTCAATGATGGTGCCACCACGGAAGTGGATGCCGCGCACCGATTCTGGTGTCAGCCTAACGACTTCAGTGGGTTCCCACAAAATGCCGTTATAGGCTTGGATGCTACCGAGCACTTCCCAGTCTTTCTCCTGGGCAGCTCTCTTGACGATGGCGCGAATCACGGCGTTCAGGCCTGGACAATCGCCGCCACCGGTTAAAACGAGTAGTCTTTTCATATTTAAGATGTTATTGTTTAAAACTCAAAAACCAAAATTTTTGTTCATGGCTTCCATACTAGCCGTAATATTGAAATACATGGATTTCAATCCATATTTATTTTCCTTCAATTCCATCACATCGTATGATTGCCCTTTGTCCTCCACCAACGACTGCATCGTGAGTGACAAACCAAAGATTTCCAAAATGCCATACTCATCAGCGACGCTAATCACATGAAACGCTCTTTCTTTCGAGCTACCATCGCCTGTTGAGGTCACCGCCGAAAGGAGCATAACAACTTGATTATGGGCACCGATAGTCTTTTCTGACTCAGGGCCATACAAATTGCTATAGACAATGTGTTTATATAAGTGAAACCTGATATTCGTCGGGTCTGTTTCCAACTCCTTATCAATTTCCTGTGCAGCTTTTTCCCAGTCTTCCTTCTCAGGGGTATCCTTTTCTAAGGCTTCACGCAAAGCATCGTATTTGGGCGTCTTATATGGATTATAATCTGGACGTGTGGCTGTTCCGTAATAAAAATGACGTAATTGCTCAAGATTCAATGTCGTATCCGCCGCTTGGAAACGTCTCAACAACTCAGGATAATAGAACTCGCTGCCCTTTGAATTGACTGCTTTCTTGATCTGTTTATAATCCGGGGCGTTTGTGGCAACGGTTGTATCTCTTTTTGGGGTTGCTGTCTTTTTGCTGGTTGAACAAGAATCCAAGACAAACAAGGCCGCCAGTGACAGAAATGCAACCAATAAGATAGATTTCAAATGTCTTATTTTCATATTATTTTTTTTGTGTGGTATTGTAGGGCTGCCATACTATGACAGCCCTACAATCCATTATCATTTCAAATTCAGCGCAATCTGCAATTCATCCAGCTGCTCCTGGGCAATCGGGGCAGGCGAACCGCTCATCACGTCGCGGCCAGCGTTGTTCTTCGGGAAGGCGATGAAGTCGCGGATGCTGTCGGCGCCGCCGAAGAGCGAGCAGAGACGGTCGAAGCCGAAGGCCAGACCAGCATGAGGCGGAGCGCCATACTCGAAGGCACCCATCAAGAAGCCGAACTGCTCCTGCGCCTTCTCGTCGGTGAAGCCGAGAGTATGGAACATCTTGTTCTGCAAGGTGCGGTCGTGGATACGGATGGATCCGCCACCGACCTCCACGCCGTTCATCACGATGTCGTAGGCATTGGCGCGGATGTCACCCCACTTCGTCGGGTCGTCCAACAAGGCCTCGTCTTCTGGCTTCGGAGCGGTGAAGGGATGGTGCATGGCGTAGTAGCGTTGTGTCTCCTCGTCCCATTCCAGCAGCGGGAAGTCGATGACCCACAGCGGAGCATATACGTCGGGGTTGCGCAGACCGAGTTGGTTGCCCATCTCCAGACGCAAAGCGTTGAGTTGCACGCGGGTCTTCATGGCCTCACCGCAGAGGATGAGCATCAAGTCGCCAGGCTTGGCACCGAACTTGTCGGCAATAACCTTCAGGTCTTCAGGTGTGTAGAACTTGTCGACCGACGACTTGAACGTGCCATCGGTGTTGTATTTGATGTAAACCATGCCGCCAGCACCCACTTGCGGACGCTTCACGAATTCGGTAAGCTGGTCAAGTTGCTTGCGGGTGTATTCCGAGCAGCCCTCAGCGCAGATACCGACTACCAAATCTGCGTTGTCGAAGAGGCCGAAGCCCTTGCCTTTCACCACATCGTTAAGTTCCACGAACTTCATCCCGAAGCGGATGTCGGGCTTGTCGGAGCCGTAGTATTTCATGGCGTCGTGCCAGGTCATGCGCGGGAACTTGTCAAACTCGAGACCCTTCATCTCCTTGAAGAGGTGCTTGGCCAAGCCCTCAAAGGTGTTCAGCACATCTTCTTGTTCCACGAAACTCATCTCGCAGTCAATCTGCGTGAACTCAGGCTGACGGTCGGCGCGGAGGTCCTCATCGCGGAAGCAACGCACAATCTGAAAGTAGCGGTCCATACCCGCCACCATCAACAGCTGTTTATACTGCTGCGGGCTTTGCGGCAGGGCATAGAACTCGCCAGGGTTCATACGACTCGGCACCACAAAGTCGCGGGCACCCTCTGGAGTAGACTTGATGAGCATCGGGGTCTCGATTTCGAGGAAGTTGAGGTTGCTCAGGTAGTTGCGCACCAGCATGGCCATGCGGTGACGCAGTTCGAGGTTCTTGCGCACGGGGTTACGACGAATGTCCAAATAACGGTATTTCATGCGAAGGTCATCGCCACCGTCGCTGACGTCCTCGATGGTGAAGGGCGGGACTTTGCTGCCGTTGAGCAAGGTGAAAGCGTTCACTTTCAGTTCGATGTCGCCTGTCGGCATGTTCGGGTTCTTCGATTCACGTTCGATGACGGTGCCTTTGGCCTGAATCACGAATTCACGGCCGAAGCTACGGGCCTGTTCGATGAGTTTGGGATCGCTGTTGCCATCCAAGAAAAGTTGGGTGATGCCATAGCGGTCGCGGAGATCAATCCACACGAGGGAGCCTTTGTCGCGTACGCGCTGCACCCAGCCTGCCAATGTCACTTCCTTGCCAGCGTCGGCAAGACGAAGTTCGCCACAAGTATGCGTTCTGTACATATTCTCTGATTTAAGATTTAAAAATTCAAAATTTAAAGATTAAAACTTGCAAAGATACTAATTCATTTCGGAATGGTACGCAAGTAGGGCAGTTTTTATTATTTTTGCCCCGTGATTCGGAGACTGAAACATATTCTCATTGCGGCTGGCCTGCTACTTATTGCCTTCCTTGCGCAGCGTTGCGCCAATGCGGTGGCGCCCACGGGCGGACCTAAGGACGAGCAACCTCCTAAAGTGGTTAAAGCCGTACCCGAAAACCACAGCATCAACTTTAGTGGCAAAAAGATAGAGATTACCTTCGACGAGTACATCACCCTCGAAAATGCCAACCAGAATGTGATGATCTCGCCACCGCTGAGTGAGAAACCTGAAATCAAACTGAAAAACAAGACCGTGGTCATCAAGTTCAAGGAAGACTTGGCAGCCAACACGACCTATACCATCAACTTCGGTGCCACCATCAAGGACTTGCACGAGGGCAACCAATTCAAAGATTATGTCTACAGTTTTTCGACAGGTGACCATATCGACACCCTTGCCATCGCAGGTAAGGTATTGAATGCCAGCGATAAAAAACCCGTTGACGGTGTCTATGTCTCCTTGTATGCCGCCGACCGCGACAACCTCGACTCGCTCCCGATGACCACGATTCCCGACTACATCACTAAGACCGACAAAGAGGGCAAGTTCAGCCTCAATGGTCTGGCCGACAAGAAATACCTCGTTTTCGCCTTGAAGGACGCCAACGCTAACCTCTATTTCGACTTGCCCAACGAGGAGGTGGCCTTTTTGGACACGTTGGTTCAGGCTTCATGTCTGAAAAAACCCACCCAGCTCGTGGTGGATTCGACGTCAAAAGACAGCTTAGCCATGCAGATGGATACACTTGTTATCGACACACTTGCAAACCAAGTAGATACCCTTGCAAAAGCTATGGATTCGGTCGTTTTCGAGGCGAAAACGACGACAATGTACAACCAAAAAGCCCTTGACCTCACGCTCTATATGTTCACCGAGGTGGACTCCACGCAGGTGCTTCTGGAAAAGAAACTCGTCGAGGAAGGCCTGTTGCGCTTCGTGTTCCGCCATCCCGCCAAAGAAGCCGTCATCATGACACCAGAGATACTACCTGACTCTTTCAACCTCGTGACCATGCACTCCGCTGAATACGACACGGTGTGGTGGTACTTCACGCCCAATGTCAAGGACAGCCTATGGGTGCAAGTAAAATACGACACGATTATTAACGACTCGACACGCTTTAGCCTTAAATTCAAGGAGTCGGGCGGCAACAGAAAGCGCAAAGCAGAGCCTAAAAAACTGACTGTCAGCGATAATCTGCTCAACAAAACAGGCCTGATTCCAGGCCAAGACTTTATTTTGAAATTCTCTGAGCCCATCATCAACTACCAGATGCATGACTCGGCTGTCTTCAAATGTGACACAATGGTGTCTTATGACAAACTCGCCTTCGAGCCCGCCGATGAATATGGCACAAAATACCGCCTAACCACACCCTTCTCGGCCGATTCAAGTTACAGCTTAGAGATTCCCGATTCTGTATTTTTCGGCATTCGTGGACGTACCAACGATGTCATCAAAACGACTTTTCATGTGCTTAAGGAAGATGAATACGGCAACATCTATATCACCGTCATTCCACCCGAAGGCATGAAACAAGTCGTTGTGCAGCTCACCAACGAAAGCGGCAAGGTGCTCAAGGAACAAGTGATTACCAAAAAGGAAGAGGTGGTGTTCGAATACCTTATGCCGGCCAAATACAAGCTACGCGCCCTCTTGGACGCCGATGGTAATGGCAAATGGAGCACGGGCAACTACCACCGCCGCACCCTCCCCGAGACCATCCTCGACTACAAAGACTCGCTTGAGCTCAAAGCAGGCTGGGACATTGACTTAGAGGAAGTTTGGAACCTGGACCAATAATAATCATGTAAGGATAAGGAAATATCCGTATCTTTGCACGTCTATTTTAAAGCATCAACTTAAACAGAATAATAATGATTTACACACAAGAAGTGCAACACCAATGTTGCGTGAAAAAAGGCGCCAACCATCCTTGCGCTCCGATTCCGGAGGAAGGCAAATGGGTGCGCGTCAAGGATGTGAAAGACATCAGCGGTTTCACCCATGGCATCGGCTGGTGTGCCCCTCAGCAGGGTGCCTGTAAGCTGACCCTTAACGTAAAAGACGGTATCATTCAAGAAGCCTTGGTGGAAACCCTTGGTTGCTCCGGCATGACACATTCTGCCGCTATGGCCGCTGAAATCCTGCCTGGCAAGACTGTCCTCGAGGCCCTCAACACCGACCTCGTGTGCGACGCCATCAACACCGCCATGCGCGAGATCTTCCTACAGATTGTTTACGGTCGCTCACAGTCGGCCTTCTCCGAAGGCGGACTCGCTGTCGGCGCCTCTTTGGAAGACCTCGGCAAGGGTCTGCGCAGCCAAATCGGCACCATGTTCGGCACCCTCGAGAAGGGTCCCCGTTACCTGGAGATGACCGAAGGCTACTGCACCCGTATCGCCCTCGATGAGAACAGCGAGATCATCGGCTACGAATTCGTCAGCCTCGGCAAGATGATGGACTTCATCAAGAAAGGCGACGATGCCAACGAAGCCCTGAAGAAAGCCACCGGCACCTACGGCCGTTTCGCCGATGCAGCCAAATACATTGACCCACGTAAAGAATAAGGAGGATATACCATGGCAAGAAGAGAAGTGAAATTCGAAAGTCAGGAACGCCGCATGGCCAATGTCCTGAAGGTTTTGAACCAATACGGCATCAAGAGCATCGAAGAAGCTGACGAGATCTGCGAAGCCAAGGGCATCGACCCGTACAAGATGGCTGAGGAGACCCAGCCCATCTGCTTCGAGAATGTGAAGTGGGCCTACACCTGCGGTGCCGCCATCGCCATCAAGAAAGGCTGCAAGAACGCTGCCGACGCCGCCGAAGCCATCGGCGAAGGCCTCCAATCGTTCTGCATCGACGGTTCCGTCGCCGACGACCGTAAGGTCGGCATCGGCCACGGCAACCTCGCCGCTCGTCTGCTCCGCGAGGAGACCGAGTGCTTCGCCTTCTTGGCGGGCCACGAGAGCTTCGCCGCCGCCGAAGGCGCCATCAAGATTGCAGAGATGGCCAACAAGGTGCGTCAGAAGCCCCTGCGCGTCATCCTCAACGGCCTCGGCAAAGACGCCGCCAAGATCATCAGCCGCATCAACGGCTTCACCTACTGCCGCACTGAGTTCGACTACTACACCGGCAAGGTGAACGTCATAGAGCGCATCCCCTATTCGACGGGACTCCGTTCGAAGGTGAACTGCTACGGTGCCGACGACGTCCGCGAAGGCGTGGCCATCCTGTGGTTGGAGAACGTCGACGTCTCCATCACCGGCAACTCGACCAACCCGACCCGTTTCCAGCACCCTGTGGCAGGCACTTATAAGAAAGAACGCCTGTTGGCAGGCAAGCCCTATTTCTCCGTCGCCTCTGGCGGTGGCACGGGCCGCACGCTGCATCCTGACAATATGGCCGCTGGTCCCGCCTCCTACGGCATGACCGACACCATGGGCCGCATGCACAGCGACGCCCAGTTTGCGGGCTCGTCGTCAGTGCCGGCACACGTCGAGATGATGGGCTACCTCGGCATGGGCAACAACCCGATGGTGGGCGCCACCGTCGCTGTCGCCGTCGCCGTGGAACAGGCCATGAAATAAGTAAGGTACAACCTTAAAAAGAAAAAGTCCGAAGCTGTTGGCTTCGGACTTTTTTGTTATTCGTCAGCAAGGATCACGACCCGCATGCCGACAAAAGCGTATTTGGCTTTCAACTCATCCAAGTCATCGTTCCGCAAGCGGATGCAGCCTTCGCTGCCACGGCCTGGTACCGAGCTCTCGTTGTTGGTGCTGCCATGGATGCCGATGCCTTTATGGCCTGGTGTCTTCAAGCGCATGAACCAGTTGCCATACGCCAAGATGGCACCGCGTCCGTCGCCAAAGTCGTGGGTCCATTTGGAGGCATCCACGATTTCCGTAATGGAGAAGGGCTTGGCCGCAGTACATTCCGGGGTCTTCATGTCACCTTGTTTTTGCTTTTGGCCTAAGTTTTTGCCTACGCAGACAGGGTAATGCACCCTCTTGAGAGTATCGCCTTTCACCACTTCGCAGACATACAGCCTCAGCTCGGGCTTTGAGATCAGAATGAAACAGTTCTTCTTGTTCACAACATCGGAATAATACGTCGCCGAATCGGATGGAACGGTTTTAACGGTATCGGTGACCACCGTTTTAATAGTATCATTCTGCTCTGGATCAGTAATTTGACTCCCTGAAGAGCCGCACGACGGCAGGGCAAACAATGCCGCCAACACATACATCAATAACATTGTATTTTTCATCTTTATTAGGTTTTTCAAATTACAAGGATCGCAACGAAACCGCAAAACCACCGCAAGGCGCCATCTTCAACTTCAAGATTGACTTGGAGGTAACCGTTTTCTTCGTGATGGTGTAAGCCTGCGGATTGTAGTGTTCATCGGGGATGCCACTGGCATCCTTGGCATCGGCATAGATGGTCGCCTCATATTTCACGCCTGGTTTGAGGAAATCCAGTTTCACCTTGACCTCACGGGCGTTCTCGTCGGTGATGCCACCCACATACCAAACGTCATGCGGTTGGGCTTTCTTCAAATCTGCGGCGGTGGCGTTCTCAGGCAATGCATACACGAATTTGGTGGCATTGGACACTACACCTTTCTTGCCGTCAGCCAAGGTGCCGACACCCTCGGCAGCCTTGTTCAAGGTCGAAAGTTTCGGGTGGCGGGCGGTGACGATATAGTCGCCAGGCTCGGCCATAAGATAGATGGATTGATCCCAGTCGACGGCCACATCCTTAATGAACTGGAAGGCATCCATATAGGGCTCGTAGTGCTCGGGGAAGTCAGCAGCCATCTGCAAGGGTGAATAGAAGGTTACATAGAGACCCAGTTGGTTGCAGATGGTGATTTGCATCTTCTTGCCCCATGACACAATTTTACCCATGTCAGGCTCAAAAATGCCCGGGGTGTAGTCCATCGGGCCGCCTTGCAGACGCGTAAAGGGCAGAATGGTAGTATGACCCGGCTTGATGCGTTCACGGAACTCTGTGCCCATCGCGCTCTCGTTGCCAATCATGTTGGGCCAGGTGCGGCAGAGACCCGTGGGCCTCACTGCTTCATGCGAATTCACCATGATGTGGTGCTTGGCCGCCTCCACAATGGCATAATGATAGTGGTTGTTAATAGGCTGGCTGTAGTGGCCTTCACCGAAGGGGATGATGGTGCCCACATAGCCACCCTTCACGGCATCATAGCCGTATTGGTTCATCAAGGTGTAAGCCTTCTCCATCCAACGCTCATAGTTCTGCGTGGATGCCGAGCTCTCGTGGTGCATAATGAGGCGGATGCCCTTCTCGTGGGCGTATTTGTTCAATGCGGGCAGGTCGAAGTCGGGATAAGGTGTGATGAAATCAAAGACGAAATCTTTCTGTTTGGCGTACCAGTCCTCCCAGCCGATGTTCCAGCCTTCGATGAGGAGGGCATCGAAGCCGTTAGCGGCGGCAAAGTCGATGTAACGGCGCACGTTAGCATTGTTGGCACCGTGGTTGGTGTTGGGTTTGGCATGTGCATAGTCGGTTTCACCCAACTTCACCGAGGGGAAGTCGTTGGTGTAGGACCATGAGCTCTTGCCCGAAATCATCTCCCACCACACGCCCATGTATTTCACGGGGTGGATCCACGACACATCCTCCAAGACGCAGGGGTCGTTGAGGTTGAGGATGAGGCGCGAAGCCAAGGCATCGGTGGCCGAGGTGGTCACCATGACAGTACGCCAAGGCGTATGGCAAGGGGCTTGCAGTCGACCTTTATAGCCCGTGGCATCGGGTGAGAGCCAAGCGCGAAACACCATAGTTTTGTCGTCGAGGTTGAGATGCATGGTCGGGTAGTCGAGGGTGGCCGCTTCATGGATGTTGAGGTAAAGGCCATCGTCGGTCTTCATCTGCAAGGCGGTCTGCACGCCAGTTGGGGAGAAACCCGTCCACGGCCAGCCGCCGTCTTTGTGGCCTGCCTCCCACAAGTCACGGATTTCCGACAGCCGCGACTGGGTGAAGTTGTATTCCTGCGTGTCGTAGTCGCCCGGAATCCACCAAGCCATGTGGTCGCCCGTCATGGCAAACTCGGTCAGTTCCTCCTTGATCCAGAAGTAGACCAAGGCGTTCTCCATCGGGAACTCGTAGCGGAAGCCGAGGCCGTCATCATAAAGGCGGAAACGAATCTGCATGACGGTAGGTTTCTTCTCGGTAGAGTGGTCCATACTCTCCACGCTGCCAACGGGTTGTTCGAGGGTGACGAGCATCTCATTATAATGGTTGCGGATTTGCGCCTCTTCACCCCAGACAGGTTCCCAAGTCTCGTCGAAGGTGCTGTATTTTGTGTCTTTCAGCACGAAGGCATGAGCGAGGTCGTCACGCCATTCAAGGGTGAAGCCCATCTTGGAGGGCAGCACCACAGGCTTGCCAGCGCGGTCGAGGGAATATTGGGGTATGCCGCTGACTACTTCAAATTTCAGTTCCAGTTGGCCGTCGGGGCTTTGGAGTTTGACAGGTTCGGCATAGGACTGCATGAAAAGTCCAAAAGCCAGGCAAAAGAGGATAACGATGTTTTTTCTCATATTAGTTAGAATTTGTATGGTTTCTGACTGTAGATTGTATTATGTTGTTTGGGATTCCATGTTAAAACTAAATATCATTTAATTCAATTGTGCAGGTTCATTAAGAGAATCTAATAGACGTTGAATTACCGATCTTTGCAATATGTTTTGCTCCTGAGTATTCATTCCTCGCAATATGATTAGATTATTAAACTGAAATAGTCCCAACTCCAATAACAGTTTTGCAATTAGTTCATCAGCAAACGACGAAGAAATCACCGCCACGCCATTAAAATCAAGTATTACCGGTCTCTTAGAATCTTTAATCAAATTTATTATTTCATTTTTAATTCTTATTGCTGAATCACGAGTCCCTGTCCCATCTGAATGTTCTTTTACTGAATAGTAATTATGGCCTTTGTCATCATCAAAATTATCAATATAAAGATCTGTTATAGCATAATCCTTTCCTCTGAATTTTAATGCATTTTCCAAAGAAATGTTGTTTCCATAGTTTATTTGAAAATCCACGATGGTACCAGGATTATCATCTGACCGTTTAGGTAAATATTTATGTGTTGAGGTTTGACCCCCCATCGTTTTATAGGAAGCTCCGCTTGAAACTATTTCTAATGTTCCATTCCCTTGACTAATAATAGAGTGCAAACCAAACAATCCATTCCCCTGACCAACGCTACTATCTCTAGTTACTTCTTCTTTTATTGCTAAAGTAATTGAATCAATAGCAGTTCTAGGCTTATGAAATTGAGACTCTCGTAATGAATTGAATATTCCTCTACCATAATCACAAACGGTAAATGCTATTTTTTTTGTGGTTTTATGAATTTGCCCCATTACATAACCAAAATCTGAATTAGAGTGTATCAAGACATTGTCCATAACTTCATTTAACGACCATTGCAAAGAAGCAATCGTTCCTTCTGGAAATCGATCTTCTTTCCTTAACTCAACACCAAAAGCGTCTACTATGTTTGATATTTCACTTGATTGTGAAAATTTCCAAACCCTATTTAAAATATGGCTTGAATCTCCATCATATAATTGAGGGCTGTTAAACTTTGTTAGATGCAAAGCGATTGGAATCCTGCCAAATTCAAATTCAATATTCTCCTTTTTGTATGAATCTATTAAAGCCGCAATTGGCACTACAGTATTGGGGAAAGCTCCTTCAATATTTGATACATCAATTAAGAAATCGTCATATCCTGCTCTGATCCCACTTTTAATTGCATTAATAAAATCAGAAACGGCTTTTGCTCTATTTAGGCTATAAATATTGATGACATCATTTTCTCTTTCTACATATATTTCTGGTGGTACTCTATTATTATTTCTATAATACATGATAGTATGAATTTGTAATATGAATACTTTTTTTCAGCATTAGTCTTTTTTAGGACATATATTTTGGATTCATCCTTTTCTATCTATCTCCCTCTCCACCATCATCTTAGCCTCATCAAGTAGCCTCTTACTTTCGGCTTTCAGCGCAAAACTCTCTTGAATCTTTGCTGAAATGGAATCTTGAATTGGCTTTGGCAGTTTGGGAATGATTACTTGTTCTATTTCTGACGATTTCCAATGTTGTATGATGGCTCCGTTGGAAT
>Ga0265298_10004896_pt1 | contig 16971 bp, 7 predicted proteins | sample AusTroGonzalo_MG_3_FD_193486 | JGI IMG/M metagenome (GOLD analysis project Ga0265298, IMG submission 193486) | Bovine rumen microbial communities from tropical cattle in Woodstock, Queensland, Australia - Gonzalo_01 | ecosystem: Host-associated > Mammals > Digestive system > Stomach > Rumen ... | reverse complement strand
GAGCTCTTCAGTCGTCTGCCAGGTATCAGTACGGAGCAACATGCTTTTCTGACGGTATGGCTTCGTTCAGCTGTAGCCCACTGGATGCAGTTGGATGCGATGCACGGCAACGAGGTAGTGCCTGTACTGATTGGCGCACAAGGCTGTGGAAAGACGACCTTCCTGCGTCGCCTGTTGCCACCCGAACTGCGTCAATACTATTTGGATCATCTGAACCTGTCGAATAAGTTCGATAAGGAAATGGCGCTGACCAACAACCTGCTTGTGAACCTCGACGAGCTAGAGGCAATCCGTCCCAGTCAGCATGCTGCGCTGAAGCAGACCTTATCCAAGAATAAGGTGAACGGCCGTCCAATCTTCGGCAAGGCTCAGGATGATCGTCCTCGCTATGCCTCGTTCGTATCGACGACCAATAATCCTCACCCTCTGACGGATGCCACAGGCTCGCGTCGATATATCTGTTTGAACATTCCTAAGGGCATGCTGATTGACAATTCGGGCGACATCGACTATCAGCAGTTGTATGCTCAGGTGATGCACGAGATACAGGAGCTGAAGGCACCTTACTGGTTTCGTAATGAGGAGGTGATGCGCATCCAACAGTTGAACCTGAACTATATGCAACAGAAGGATATCGCCGAGATGGTACAGGTATGCTTCCGTAAACCCAAAGAGGGCGAAACGGTGAGAACACTGAACACTACAGAGATGCTAAGAATTATCAAAGACGAGTATCCAAATATAGAGATCACGATGAAGACAAAGGTTGAGCTGGGACGTATCTTGGTCGGCCTCAACTACGAGCGCAAAGAGCATAGTCATGTGGCCTATTATAAGGCCGTTCCCCTGCGAGCAGCATGAGGGGAGGGAAAAAGGGAGGCTGACGGGAGGGACATTTCGTATTCCTCCCGTGCCTTCCACCCTTTGTACATCAGCATTTCAGACCTATGACGGGAGAGAGGGAGGGTATTTTTAGAAATCAGGGAAGGAAGGGCGGTCGCCACCACCTCCTCGCTCGCGCCATCCGCCTCCACGTTGCTGTCTGTCGCCGCCTTCACCACGATCAAAGGAACGACCACCGCCATTACGACCGCCAAAGAAGTTCATGCGATAGCTGATGTGAAGCATTGCATAGCTGGTGATGGCGTTGACCTCGCGATCCGTCCATCCGTTGGCATTGACCGTTCGCGTGAAATTGGACTGCTCGCGAAGGATGTCATACCACTGAAGCATGACTGTCAGGACCTTTCCTCGAAGGAAACTGTGAGACAACTGGGCATTCCAGAGCAGTTCGTTGGTATTGAGCGACTGATCGCTATAGCCACGCTTGCTATACATGTGGATGTCGGTAGACAGGTTAGAGCCCCAAGGGAATGTGATCTTCGTGTTGCCACCATAGCGATAGTTCCAAGTGGTAAGGTTGTTGGAGGCCTGCAAACGGTTCTCCGTGCGGGCATAGGTAAACTCACCATTCAGGGACACGCTGAGCCACTTATTGCGGAAGCTGAGCGAGGTGGAGGGGCGCAGGTTGTAGGTGTGGGTGACATTACGGTCGGGCACAGCCGTACGGTTCAGGTTGACATAGGCCACATGATGGCTATAGCTGCCGTCAATCGAACCGCTGACATCCCATCGGTTGAGCGTGTCGAGCGACAGGTTGAACGATGCGCCACCGCTGGCATTCCAGTTGCCGTTGATATTATCAGGGCGCGAGATACGTCCGCCCGTAGTCTCATTATAAGTAACGATATTGCCAATGGAATTGCTGGTGCGCTGGAAACGGCCATTGACATTGTAGCTCCAATGGCGCTGGGCTTTGGGCACCATGAAGCCCAAGCTATCCTCGACAAGAACAGGCGTGCGCTGTTTTTGGAAGGTCACATTCAGATTGGTATTGAACGAAGGCTTCAGGCCTGGGTTACCCATCGTGATAGAGAGCGGATTGGTATCGTCATAGATGTCGAGCAACTGCGTAATCGATGGCTGCTGCGTCTGTCCACGAAGGGTCACCTGCAGGTTGGTCTGCTGATTGAAGCGATAACGCAGGTTGAGCGTAGGTGAGAGGTTGGTTACTGTTCGCACCGTATCGACGGGACGTCCCAGGTATTGCTGCTTGTAATGGGAGCGTTGCGGCTGAATAGACAGACCTACGTTCATGTTATATTTCTCGCGCACCACGCGCAGCTGTACATTGATATTATGTCCATACTCCGTACGCTCTGAATAGCGGCTCAGACGGTCGGAGAGGTAGCTCTCATAGGGATTGTCGAGGAATCCGAACAGACGGGTCCACTCACGATAGTCCTCCAAAGCCTGACGGAAGGCATCGTCAGTGATATTGGGGAAGTCATAGGTCGAGGGATCGCTCTTCTGATGACTGTAGTTGTAGTTATAGTTCAACTGAAGGAAAATGCCTTGCAAGCCCACACGACGGTTACCACCTCGATTGCCGCCACGACTGCCCCGTCCGAAAGGTCCACGAACGCGCATGCTATCTTCAGGCGTGGGTGTGATCTTAAACAGGTAGAGTGGTTCGGTATAGGTGACGCCCAATGAATAGCTGATATTATCGGAGGGCGAGGTGGTGTAACGGTTGGTCTGATAGGTCGAGTCGTTGCCAAAGCGATCGGGCGTCTGATAGAGATGAACCGCGGAGAGATTGGCATTGCGGTTGCTATTGCTGCGATAGTTGAAGTTCGTACTCAAGGCGATATTGCGTCCTCGGTTGCCAAAGCGACGGTAAAGCTGCAGCGGCAGACGGATATTCTTACTCTCGCCATAGCTGAGTGACTTGTTCTGACGGCCATTGACAACCAAATCAAGACTATCCATCTTTTGCAGGTCTTCATCGTTGAGTGGATTCAACACATAATCGAAGGGATTGGCATTGAACGAGGCCGAAGAGGAATGATTGCGGCCGTCATTGGTCGAGTAGCTGGCATCGGGACGGAACGAGAGCGTGGTCACCGTGTCGATGGTCCACTGCAGGTTCATGTTGCCTGTCCAGCTATTGTTGCACGAATAGCTCTGATTGATGCTATTCGAAAAAGCACCACCACGAGTTCTGACGAAGTTCTCTGAGCCTGTGCGGTTCCAGTTATCGGCATCACTATGATTCCAGGTCACACGACCACTGAGTCGCAGCACATTCTGTTTCTCGTAACTGATATCGAGCGCTCCCGTCTTAGTATGTCGCTGTCCTTGTCCGTTGCCTCGTCCACGACCACCACGACCTGAGAAGTTACGGTCGTTCACATTGTTGGCATTGCCCATGAAGGTGTAGCGCATGGCACCAAAGGGCTTCATCGCCGTCAGACGGATGCCATAGCGGTCATCGGTACCATAGCCAAGATCAGGATTGGCCTGCAGACCGCGACGGGCGCTACGCTTCGTAACAAACTCGAGCACGAAATCATCGTTACCATCGTCAATACCTGTCATACGGCTCAGATCACTCTTCTCGTCGTAGGCCTTTACCTGATCGATGACGTATGACGGCAGGTTCTTCATCACGGCATCGTTGTTGCCGGTCATGAAGTCGCGTCCGTCCAACTTGAACTTCTTCACGTCCTTACCATTGATGGAAATCTTTCCATCATCATCAACCTTAGCACCTGGCAACATCTCGACCAAAGCCTCAATGACAGAGCCTTCAGGCACACGGTAGGCATCGGCATTATAGACGACCGTATCGTCCTTGATGACCATCTTCGGCAGGTTGGCAGTGACAACAGTCTCATCAATCACCACACTATTAACCGTCATCTTGAGACTACCCAACGAACGAGGACTGCCATCGACCTTAGCGAAATTACGTGTAAGCTCCTTGTAGCCGAGAAAGCTCACCTTGAGCAGATAGTTGCCCGACTGGAGATTAGCAAAAGAAAAAGCACCACGTTCATCAGAGAGGGTTCCTCTGACAAACGTAGTGTCCTTCGTATTATTTTTTTTTGTGTTGATTCGATAGAGTTGGAGGGTTGCCTTTCCCATGGGCTCGCCATTGTCGCCATCAACCACCCGTCCGGAGACGGCCTCGTTTTGAGCAGTCGCATATATTGCGCCCAGGAACATAGCAAGTAGAAGTGTTAGTCGTCGAAGGTTCATCGTTTAGCTTTTTGTTTGGTGTACAACTATATAGATGAACGAGAAGAAATAAGGTTTAAAACAAGGCATGAACAAAAAAGGCCTATGCCCAAACAACAGGTTCAGGCATAGGCACGAGTTATGATAATTTAAAATAGTCTTTACAACTTCTGTTCAACCTCAATCTCAGTGAACGTCTCAATCATATCGCCCACCTGGATATCGTTGAAGTTGACGAGTGAGATACCACACTCCAGTCCGGTTGCCACTTCCTTGGCATCGTCCTTGTAGCGTTTCAGGGCATCGATAGGAGCGGTGTGGACGACGATACCGTCGCGGATAACGCGCGCCTTGTCCTTGTTGTGTACCTTACCCTCGGTAACAAGACCACCGGCAACAGTACCAACCTTCGAGATCTTGAACACCTGCTTCACCTCAATCATACCAGATACGATCTCCTTCTTCACCTTGTCAAGCATACCCTGCATGGTAGAACGAACATCATCGATAGCATCGTAGATGATTGAATAGGTATTGATCTCAACGCCCTCACGATCGGCCAAACGGCGTGCCTCACTGGAAGGACGCACCTGGAAGCCAACGATGATGGCCTGAGAAGCAGAAGCGAGCATCACGTCGTTCTCGGAAATCTGACCGACAGCCTTCGAGATGACATTGACCTGTACCTTCTCAGTTGACAGTTTGATGAACGAATCAGAGAGTGCCTCGATAGAACCGTCGGTATCACCCTTAACGATAATGTTCAGTTCGTGGAACTCGCCCAATGCGATACGATGAGACAGCTCGTCGAGACCCAGTTTCGTGGTGGTTCGGATGGACTGTTCACGCTGCAGCTGAATACGCTTGTTGGCAATATCGCGGGCTTCCTGCTCTGATTCCATCACATGGAATGAGTCACCAGCAGTAGGAGCACCATTCAAACCCAAGATGATAGCAGGCTCTGCAGGTCCGGCACTCTCGATGCGCTGATTACGCTCGTTAAACATGGCCTTGATCTTACCCCAAGCAGTTCCAGCAATCACTACATCGCCCTGACGCAGTGTACCATTGCTGACAAGCACGGTCGATACATAGCCACGACCCTTGTCGAGTGAAGACTCGATGATAGAACCTGTAGCCTTACGGTTAGGATTAGCCTTCAAGTCGAGCATCTCAGCCTCCAGAAGCACTTTCTCAAGCAGCTCATAGACGCCAACACCCTTCTTAGCTGAAATTTCCTGACACTGGTACTTACCACCCCACTCTTCCACGAGCAGGTTCATGTTGGCAAGGTCCTCACGAATCTTATCAGGATTAGCACCTGGCTTATCAATCTTATTGATTGCAAATACCATTGGTACGTTAGCCGCCTGAGCATGAGCGATAGCCTCCTTAGTGGTAGGCATCACAGAGTCGTCGGCAGCGACGATAATGATAGCAATATCGGTTACCTGAGCACCACGGGCACGCATAGCCGTGAAGGCCTCGTGACCAGGAGTGTCAAGGAAGGTGATACTATGTCCATCCTTCAACTTCACGTTATAGGCACCAATGTGCTGTGTGATACCACCGGCCTCACCGGCAATCACATTGGTATTGCGGATATGGTCGAGCAGCGAAGTCTTACCGTGGTCTACGTGACCCATCACGGTAACAATTGGAGCGCGAGAGATCAGATCGTTCTCGTCATCTGCCTCCTCCGTGATAGCTTCCTGAACTTCTGCACTTACATATTCGGTAGTGAATCCGAACTCCTCAGCCACCAAGTTGATGGTCTCAGCGTTCAGACGCTGGTTGATAGACACCATGATGCCAACGGACATACAAGTGCCGATAACCTTCACAACGGGAACGTTCATCATCGTAGCCAACTCAGAGACCGTCACAAACTCAGTCAGCTTCAGCACCTTGCTCTGTGCTGCCTCAGCTGCCATCTCCTCGTTCATGCGTTCAGCTACAGCGTCACGCTTCTCCTTACGATACTTAGCGCCCTTCTTGTTCTGATTGGTCTTCGAGGTGAGGCGTGCCAACGTCTCTTTTACCTGACGTGCTACATCCTCATCGCTGGCTTCAATGGGCTTCGGAGCCTGACGGTTCTTCTGCTTATTCTTCTTACCACCCTGGTTCTGCTGTGGCTGGTCACTGAAGTTCTGATTACCGCCCTTGTTCTTATTCTTCTTGCCGCCCTGATTCTGCTGGCTCTGTTGTTTTGCAGCAGCCTCAATATCGACCTTATCGGTACGGATACGCTCGCGCTTGCGCTTCTCTCCGTTCTGTCCGCCATTGTCCATGCCATCGGAAGAGCGACCGCCACGCATCTGGGCTGCCTTTTCCTCGCGCTGCTTGCGCTTCTCCTCCTTTGACTTCTTCTTAGGACGTGTGCTCTGGTTGAGCGACGAGAGGTCGATTTTACCCAGGACATTCACCTTCGGAGCCAACTTTGACTCACTTCTCAGCGTGAAGATCTCAGGGCCTGAAGACTTTTCATCACTATTATCCTCGGCTGCAGAATCGTCGTCGTCATCGGCATCGGCATCGGCAACGAACTCCTCGTCGGCCTCATCATAGGAATCATCCTCGGCTACTTCTTCCACCACAGGAGTTTCTTCCTTTTCGGCAACGACCACCTCAGGAACATTCTCCACCACTTCCTCTTCGGCAGTATTCTCAGGAGCGGTGACGGGTTCAGACTCCTCAACAACTTCCTTCTTGGCCTCAGGAGCTTCCGGCTTGGAAGCTGGCTTGGGCTTATTGAAGCTGTCAAGATCAATCTTACCAAGAGGGGTAAACGTCTGACGCTGTATATGTTCCTCGGTCTTGGTCTTTGCTACTTCGGGCTGAGAATCCGTACTCACGGTTCTCTTCTCTTTCTTCTTCGGGAAGAGGTTGGCTGCTTGAGTCTTCACTGCCTTGTCACCACGAAACTCCTCAACCAATGCATTATATTGGTCGTCAGTAATCTTCGTGTTTGGTGTGACATCGTCGCGGATTTCACCCAAGCTCTTCTTATTTTTCAGGAAATCAACTGCCGTTTGAAGTCCTATATTCAGTTCTGTTAATGCTTTGTTTAGTCTTATTCCCATAAACTACGGTAAAGTAAAAAAATGAATTACTCAAACTCTGCCTTCAGTACTTCGAGCAGATGGTCGACGGTCTCTTCCTCCAGGTCGGCCTTCTCGATGAGCATATCGCGTGGAGCATTGATAACTGCCTTTGCAGTATCGAGTCCGATAGCCTTGATAGCATCGATAACCCACTGGTCGATTTCATCGCTGAACTCATCGAGGTAGATATCTTCGTCGTCGGCCTCAGCATCAGTAACGACACGGAATACATCGATAGTGTGCTCAGTAAGCATAGAAGCAAGTTTGATGTTGATACCACCCTTACCAATAGCAAGACTTACCTCCTCGGGCTGCAGATAGACCTCTGCCTTGTGGTTCTCCTCATCGAGCTTAATGCTCGTAACCTTTGCTGGAGAGAGTGCACGCTGGATGAAGAGTTGCACATTGTTAGAGAAGTTGATCACATCAATATTCTCATTCTGAAGCTCGCGAACGATACCATGTACACGAGAACCCTTTACACCTACGCATGCGCCTACGGGATCGATACGATCGTCGAAGCTCTCGACAGCAACCTTAGCGCGCTCACCCGGCATACGGGCCACACGACGGATAGCAATCAGACCGTCATTGATTTCAGGTACCTCAGCCTCCAAAAGACGCTTCAGGAACTCAGGGCTGGTACGCGACAGGATGATACGGGGATTGTTATTCTCGTTCTGCACTTCCTTCACGATAGCGCGGATGGTCTCACCCTTACGATAGCTGTCGGCAGGAATCTGCTCGCCTTTCGGCAGATGGAGCTCGTTGCCCTCGTCATCCATGAGGAGCACTTCGCGCTTCCACATCTGATAGACCTCACCTGAAACGATAGTACCAACCTTGTCCTTGTATTTCTGATAGAGAGCATCGTGATCGAGCTCAAGAATCTTCGAAGCCAGTGTCTGACGAAGGTTCAGAATAGCGCGGCGTCCGAACTTCTGGAAGTCGACAGGTTCAGAAACCTCTTCGCCAACCTCATAGTCGGGCTCAATCTTCTGAGCTTCGGTAAGTGCAATCTCCTTATTCTCATCCTTCACCTCACCATCTTCGACCACTACGCGATTACGATGGATCTCGAAGTCACCTTTATCGGGATTCACAATCACGTCGAAGTTCTCATCGGAACCGAACATCTTGGCAAGCACATTGCGGAAGCTCTCCTCCAACACGCTTACAAGTGTAGTACGGTCGATATTTTTTGTCTCTTTAAATTCCTGAAAGGTCTCAAACATGCTTGGACCTTTTTCTTCTTTCTTAATTGCCATATATTATTTTATTTAAAATTCAGAACATACTTCGTCGACTTCACCTCGTCCATCGAGAATTCTTTTTCGACATCAACAAGCACGGGACGCTTCTTTCCCTCGGGCACTTGTTTCTCCTTTGTGACAATCACAAACTTACGATCCTCTACGGTCTTCAACACGCCTGTCAGCTTAATACCATTGGCAGTCAGCACCTCCACCTCATCGCCGATGTGGTTAAGATACTGCTGTTCTACCTTGAAGGGCTGACCGATACCAGCTGATCCCACCTCAAGTTCAAAATCGCCAAGCTCCTCACCGACCTGCTCCTGCAGATAACGGCTCAGCTCAGCACAGTCTTCAATCCAAACTCCTTCTTTGTGATCGATTTCGACGACGATACGGTCGCCTTCAAACATAATGTCTACCAGGAAGTAGTCGCCCTTCTTCAGCCACTCTTCCACCAACGTCTTAATAGTTTCCTTATTTACCATTCGTTGACTGATTTATAAAAGAAATGAGGAGCTTTTTTCAAGCCCCTCATTCCACTGAACGCTGCAAAGGTACGACTTTTTCCGTTACCTTGCAAATAATTTGGCAGAAAAGTGTCGTTTCTGCATATGTTTTCAGTCAAACGACACCTTTTCTGATTCAATTCACTTACTTTCCGATACCCAGTTTACCGTTCCATTTCAGGTACCAGTTCTTCTTATCATACAGGTCTGCCTGAATCTCGCCCTTGACGGTTCCAGCGTGGTTGATACCACGACGTGCATATACTCGGTCGGCCAAGAAGCCAGGATCATTGCGGCGCAATGCCATTCTCATCAGATCATAGAAACGATGTCCCTCATAAGAGAACTCAAGAGCACCTTCGGTAAGAATCATACACTCGACGCTATCCATCTGCTGTGCCAAGGTGTCGCCCGTTACGAAGGTCGGGAATCGGTAGTGCGGATTAGCACGAGACTCACCTGAACCACGGCTATGCATACCTTGTATGGTGGCGTCATAGCCAGAGCCTTCCAATGCATACAACTGGTTGGGGAAGTTGAACTGATTGATAAATGCTGAGTCGGCAGCTGTGCAATAATAGCTCAACACAGAATCCTTCAGCACCTGATTGTTGACACCCGTCTCCAGAATCTGATAGGCGAAACGAGGATAGCCTGCACGGTTGAGAGCCTCAGCCATGCGCAGATATACCATCTGACGACGCCAGATGCTCACATTGCGTGTCGAGAACTTACGAATGGTCTGAGTAGTCAGACGCTCGTTGTTCTTTCCGGGATAGTCTTCCACTTCATACCAACCAACTCTCAAACGCAGGTCACCATCCATATGATGTTCCAGTCCCTTCGGAACGATAATGGTATCCCTTGAAAGGTCGCCCTCATTACCTGTAACCATGCAGTAGTCCTGCCAAGCAGAGATTTCCTGCAGACGCACAGAAGGTGTGATACTTACGTGGTAGTCATTGTCATCGCGAGAGTTGAACAATGAACGGAGCTGGTTGTAGCGTGGATTAGGCACTGAGTCATACTCCTGTGAGATAGCAATCTGAGTGATAGCCTCGCCCTGAGTTGTATAACTGGTCCAATTGTACAATCCTGTATTATAGCTATAGCTGTCCCAGGTAGTCTGCTGTTGATTACCCCAGCTTGCTGCAGCTATACCCGTAGCATAGTAGCTATTCGTTCCATTGCGGGTATTAATGTAGTTGTAATAGTTCAGCGCTGCCTCACGATAGTTGCCTGCCCAAAGATTGAGTTCACCCAAAAGGATATAGATGGGGAAGAAGCTCAGATGTGTATCGACGCCTCCGATGGTTCCATAAGAAGGATATTCAGCGGCATATTCTGGTACGAGCGGCTTCAAATCGTTTATCAACTCTAAACACAGCTGCTGGATGTTCAGAAGAGGATATTCCTCCTCGCGATCAGCATCCTGCTTAGTGAGGATTGGAGAGGTTACATAGCGAACCTCGCCATAGTTCAGGGCCAACTGCAGATAGGTCCATGCACGGAATGCCTTTACGGCAGCCCACTCACGCATGAAGATATACTCATTGCGGTTGTTCTTCAGAGCTGTATCTGCCTTCGCAATGAAGTAGTTACAGTTGTTGATAACAGCATAATAATCACGTGGCGAATTATAGATATTATTGTCGTCGATATTAAAATTCGCAATCTGACGCACATTTGCCGATGCGTAGCTTGTAACACTTACAAGATCACCACGCAACTCGCCCAACAGAATGGTACGGTCAGCCAACAGCTGCATCTTGTCCATAATACCTGTCACCGAATAGATGGTGTCGACAGCATTATTCAAGTGATCCTTATCGGCAAAGATGATATGATCAGACTCCTGTTCGAAAAAGTCCTGACAGCTCGTCGTGAAAATTAAAAGATTAAAAAATGAAAATATTAAAATGCTCAAACGTTTCATATCTCGAATAGTTTTTTAATTTCTAAACTTCTTAATTTTTTAATTCCCATTAGAGGTTGATCTTTACACCAGCCACAAACGAGCGGCTCTGTGACAACTGTCCCATATCAATACCCTGTCCAAGTACAGAATTGGTCGATGCGAATTCTGGATCGCTGCCCAAGTACTTAGTGAGTGTAAACAAATTGTTAGCTTGCACCCAGAACTGCAGACCCTGCAGGAACTCCGACTTAAGAGGAAGATCATAGCTCAAAGTCACAGTCTTCAGACGGATATAAGAGCCATCCTCAATCCAACGGTCAGAGAAACGTGAGTTCTCCATTGGGTCTTGGAAAGCGATGCGGGGAACATCGGTCGTCTGACCTTCTACCTGCCAACGCTGTGTCATAGCCAGTGACTGGTTCATGAAGCGGCTTCCGCTTTCCAACTGCTGACGCATGTAGTTATACACATCATTACCTAATGAGTAGTTGAAGCGAACATCAAGCTTCAGTCTCTTCCAAGACAGTGAAGTGAAGATGTTACCATAGATATCGGGATTGGGGTCACCAATCACAGTACGGTCGTACTCGTTGATTTCACCAGCACCGCCGTGAGTCTGATCCAAGTCAGCAAACTTCACATCACCAGCCTTGAAGTAGGTGCGTGTGATACCATTGCTTCCGAGGATATACTTTCCAGCAGCATCAGCTTCTTCAGTAGTTGAGTACACGCCTTCGGTCTTGTAGCCATAGAACAGGTTGGCAGCTTCGCCCACTCTTGTCAGGATGGTTGCACCACCGACAGTAGAGATGATTTCATTCTGACCATCGCCCAATGACACAATCTCATTCTTATAATGACCAACGCTAGCACCTACCTGCCACTGCCAGTCCTTCAGGGCCAGCACTTTCACAATAGCTGTTACATCAAAGCCATTGTTCTTCATCTTACCACCATTCGACCAGTTCTGATCCAGACCTGAAAGATAACCCAGAGCCTGATAGGTGAGCAGGTTGCTGGTAGTAGAGTTGAAATAATTGAAGTTCAAGCCGACGCGGTTTTCAAGAAGGCTGGTCTCTACGCCGAAGTTGAAACGACGTGTAGTCTCCCATTGAATTTCATCGTTACCGATACCATCGAACGACAGACCTGAGATAGACTTCAGATACTGCTTAGCACGGAAGTAGCTGCGTGCAGCGTTGCTAGCGATATCATCGTTACCGCTCACATCGTAGCCAGCCGTCAAGCGCAGATAGTTGACAAGTCCGATCTCGGCCATCCAAGGCTCATTGCTGGCCACCCATGATGCCTGAATACCAGGGAATACACCCCAGCCCACTCCAAACATCTTCAAGCCTGCATCCTTACCGAAACGAGAAGAACCTTCAACCGTAAGGTTTGCCTGGAGATAGTAGCGGCTCTTATAGTTATAATTGGCCTGAACATACCAGTCGAGCGAGTTCCAGTCTTCGGTCTCACCAACAGTATTAGCGTATTTCAATCCAGAGCTCATGAACGGGGTCTTATCCGAACCAGTGTTATAACCATACTGATTATTCACATTGAAGCTCTCCCACAACAGACGAGCACCACCGAACAAGGTAATCTCATGCTCATCATAGCGATTGTTCCATGTCAGACGGGTATCGCTGTATACACTGTTCTGCTTAGAAGCCTGTGAACGAACCTCATTCTGAACCTCATCACCCACATTTGCCACATAGTAGCTGGGAACACCATTCATAGGAATATAGTACTTCTCGTTAGTATTCACCAGCGTGTAGCTGAAGTGTTCCTGGAGAGAGAGATGACGGTTGAACTCGTACTTCGGAGCAACAGCAATGTTCAACAGTGAGTTCTCGAAGTGGTTCTTGTTCTCAGCCTCAGCATATTCGTTGAGTGCTGCAGGGTTAGCAAGACGCCAGTTGTAGTTAGGATAGTCCATCAAAGCTTGAGTCAAGTAAGACTCATCCGTAATCTCCCACTTGCTGTCAGAGAAACGACCCTGTCCATAGCTATAAGGATTGAGGAAGGGGCTCTTCACATAAGCGAGGAAAGAAGGAGATGTAGGTGTTCCTTCATCATATCCTGAAGGTGCACCATCATCACGGATATCACGTGTCTGGTTGCTGAACGAAGCATCGAATCTTACGAAGAACTTATCGGTCAGTGAGATATCAGTATTGAAACGGATATTCAGACGTGACAAGTCATTACTCTTCAGCGTGCTCTGTCCCATCATGTAGTTCACCGACAGGTTATAGTTAGCAACGGCATCACCACCTTCTACATTGATACCATAGTTCTGGGTGATGGCCTCTCTATACACATAATCCTTCCAATTGGTGTTATTACCATGATACATGGGGTAATAATAGGCATTCTTCTCGTCAAGGAACTGGAAGTCACTCAACTTCGTGCCAGTTGTACGGAGCAAGTCAGATACATAGTTACGATACTGGTCCTCATTCATTGTCTCAATGAACTTCGGCTTCAGGGTTACACCTGCCGAAGCAGTAGCCGTAATACGGGTTGCCATGCTCTTCGAACGCTTGGTCTGAATCAGGATGACGCCATTGGCACCTTTTGCACCATAGAGTGCAGTACCGTTACGCATCACTGTCACCTTCTCCACATCGAGCATTGAGATGTTCGACAACAGGTCATTGAACATACCGTCGTGGAGCAGAGTACGACCATACTGTTGTTCAACGGGCACACCATCAATCACGATGAGTGGCTGAGCATTTACATTCAGTGAGTTCAGACCATTCATAAAGATAGTACCGCCCACACCGTTTGTACCGTTATGCAAGGTGGTGTGAGCCACGCCACCCAACTGCTTCTGAATTTCTTCTTTAATATTCGTGGCAGTCGAATACTTGAAGTCGTTCACGGCGAAATCGCTGCGAACATTTATATCCTTCGCATATTCTTGTGTGAACATTGCAGAGAAGAGTTTCACCTCAAACTGCTGTTCTCCTTTGCGCAGAGCCAAACGAACTGGGTTGAAGTCGGGAGCCGACACCAGCACAGAGGCCGCAAACACTGGAACTTTCAGTTCATAGGTACCATCCTCCTCCGTCAGCACACTGTAGCCAGAGTAGTCGTCGACCTGCAACATTGCGCCAGATAGAGGCATGCCCGTTGCGGCATCGACTACGCGACCTTTTACGGTGCGCGTCTCGTAGTTTTTCTTCACCTGCGGCGACTTTTTCTTTACGACGACCTCAGACTCTTCGTCATATTCTTCGTCGTCCTGGGCTGAGACACTCAAAGGGAAAGCCATCAGCAGCGAAAGTCCAAATAAGATATATCGTTTCATAGTGTTCCTATTTTGTTTCTTAGCATTCATTCTTTCGTTATAGCTTATTCATCTTTTTTCAGATCTCCAAATTCCTGTGGTCTGAAAATGATGCAGTCGATACGCATGGTACGGTCGTACAGATCATCCTCTCCGATTTCAACCCAGTTTCTCAACAACAGCTGAACCTGAGATTTAGTACCCCATGAGCAAGTCGGGAACACCATACCTTTAGCAATACAAATGGTATCGACGTCCTGTCCTCCCTTCGTGCTCACCTTCTCCATGGAACCAGACTCTGTAACATGTCTTTCGAATTGATAATCCTCATTGATGTTACCAAGGAAATACTTATCTTTTTCGTATTGTCCACCATCGTAATAGTTCTTAAACTGCATCTCATTTAATGAATCACGCTCAAGACCGGTACCATCCAAATCCTTATAGAACACAGAGATATAATTACAACATGGCTTGTAATCTGTCTGTGTAGAATCAATCACGTCCTTAGGAACTGTTACCAGATAGATATCATACTTCACTCCTGACAATACATTTGGAATCAGGAAGGTAATATCGGGGCTTGAACTTGAAGCATTTTCAGGATAGATCTCCAAATATCTATTATCCGATATCTTATTATAATACTTGCTGTCAGCCTTGACACTAACAATAGAAGGCCATTTAGATGTCTTATTGTTTACAATACGAGAAGCACTTTCAGCTTCAACAACAATTGTACGCAAGAAGGTCTCAGTCTTATAGATATTCCAATTGTCAGTCTTCAACAGCACACCATTACTACACTTGATTGGTTCTGCGCCGTCAAACAAGCCTCCTGCAGCAAACGGATCACGAGGCTGTCCTGCGGTTCCATACTGGTAGTAGTGTAAGGAATCATGTCCCCATCCGTACAAACGCTCCCTATAATCGAGCGAAGCAACAGACAACAGAGAGTCAACCTGTGAACCAGTATCCAGATGCTTCTTCAGGGCGCGGTTACGCGTCATGCTGAACAGGCCAGACATTGCAATCTGAACACGGGGCATGAACCAACGCAGAGAGTCGTATTTCTCAATCTGCTCATGATACATGAAGTAGGGTGAGTACTCATCGATCAGTTTTTTGGCCAATGCATTGGTTGGTGTCAGCATCCAGTAGGTACTATCCTCGTCGTTGATGTCAGCAAGACGATAGAACAACTCGTTGTACTTCACCATTACAGAATCGAGATAGGTAGTCTTACCATTTACGACATCACCGGCAACACTCGATGATTCGTCCAACTCATAACGATAGTAACGACTATCATACCAGAAATTGTACATGCTATCCAGTCCGTCAGGCTGCTGGCTCTTATCCTTGTAAAGATATTCAAAGATATTATTATAGAATTCCGTTGGTTCAGCAATGGTGAACAGTACGCCATTTTCATAAAGCTGATTCGATGACTCCAGCTTCTTACCACCGAAATCATTCTTGGTCAGCACGAGGTACTTACCATTCATCATGATGACGGAATCATTGGTTGTGTTCGACACCGAATAGGTGTAACGGGCAATATGATTCTGCAGGAACTCCTTGATAGCACGGTTCTCAGACAAACGCACACCTGATTTTACTTCATTCTTATAAAGGTCGATCACACTTTGGGCCTGAGCCAGTGAGAAGTTTGCATTTGTAGGTGCAAAGACGGTGAACGCCTGTGTTCCCTTCAACTCCTTATCATAACCGCAGGAGTCAACCACCATCAGGAAGTTACTCAGCTCCGGATTCTGCTTCATGGCATCCCAGATGGTGCCGCTATGAGTACCGGCCAGTGCCGAATCATTGTAGTGATCATCCCACTTGTCGGTACATGCGGCAAGGGTGAGGGCGGCTAATGCCAGCCCTACCACTTTATTATTATATTTTAGAAATCTTTTCATAACTGTCAGTTTTCGCTATATAAGTGCAGTAGCAATTCTTCACTCTTCACGTTTAACTTTTAACTTTAAAGGTCATCCTCACGCAGTGCACCATCGGTAACGCCATATACGCTCTTCGGTACCACCTCGATATAGTCAAGCATACATTCGTTCTTACCACGAGGAATGTTGGTTGCCTTACGGATACGTACATAATAATACTTATTTGGCTCCATATCTACCGTACAAAGCACGATACGGAATGTATTATTGAGCGTAGCGAAGTGAGTCTTCGAAGCTTGGTCACCAGAACCGCAACCACAACCCCATGCGCCACGATAGAAGCCCATGTTCTTCAGAACCTTCTGGTCATTTGCAAGCAAGTCCTGACATTCCTGATTAGGTTCTTTTGTATCATCAGTAGGATAAGCCAATTCACGTACTGCCTGATAACCAGATGCGGTCTGTGACTTACCAGACTCGTCGATATAGTCATACTTCACCTCGAAGTTGGTTCCCAACAGACGAGAGTCTGTGAGTGCAACGAACATATCGACGGGGATACCCTGAGGATTCACAGGCTTTGGTGTATCTCCAAAGTAGAACTGAGCAATGGTACGCTCGTTCATAGCGCAATAGCCCAAACGAACCTGATAAGTACCTGCCGTAGGCACAGGAGGAATACGGAAGGAAACGTCGAAGTTACCCTGTACGATCATCTCATCACCACTGTACGACCAATAGCTTGAACGGGGGTGACGATAGATGAAGTAACCACCGCTACAGGTTACACCTGTCAGATAGCCATCGGGATACCAGTAGTTATAACCCACCTCAGGCATCTTGTCGAGGATAGCGTCCTTACGGTGAATCTGATAGTCGCCGTTCATACG
>Ga0265298_10004894_pt1 | contig 16973 bp, 9 predicted proteins | sample AusTroGonzalo_MG_3_FD_193486 | JGI IMG/M metagenome (GOLD analysis project Ga0265298, IMG submission 193486) | Bovine rumen microbial communities from tropical cattle in Woodstock, Queensland, Australia - Gonzalo_01 | ecosystem: Host-associated > Mammals > Digestive system > Stomach > Rumen ... | reverse complement strand
TCCTAATGCTGTGGTGATTTGCGACGAAAGTCGCTATGACGAGGTACAGTCTGCCCTCGACCCTCTCGACATCAAGGTCTTCACAGGCATTGACTCCATCTGTTCTCTGGTCAAAGCCGAAGACATCGACATCGTCCTGACAGCGATGGTGGGCTTCAGCGGTCTCAGGCCGACTATAGCAGCAATCGAGGCTTCAAAGACGATTGCGCTTGCGAACAAGGAAACTCTTGTTGCCGCCGGTGAGATAGTGACCAACCTCGCTAAACGCTACAAGGCTCCCATTGTTCCTGTCGATTCGGAACATTCGGCGATATTCCAATGCCTTGCGGGGAACTGCTCACCGATAGAGAAGATACTCCTTACAGGCTCTGGCGGCCCTTTCCTCAACGCATCGAAAGAAGAAATCTACAACGCCACAAAAGAACAGGCGCTCAACCACCCCCGGTGGAAGATGGGAGCCAAAGTGACTATAGATTCAGCAAGCTTGATGAACAAAGGGCTGGAGCTGATTGAAGCGCGGTGGCTGTTCAACACCCCACCCGCCGATATCGAAGTGGTCATCCACCCCCAGTCCATTATCCACTCGATGGTGCAGTTCGAGGACGGAACTGTAATGGCACAGATGAGCATCCCCGACATGCGCATCCCGATCCAGTATGCGATAGGATATCCGATCCGCAGGCTTCTCAATACAAAACGCATAGACTTCGCCAGCCTGGCGTCCATGACATTCTTCAAACCCGACACAGACCGTTTCCCCTGCCTTGGCTATGCATACGCCGCGCTCAAGGAAGGAGGCAACGCGACTTGTATAATGAATGCAGCCAACGAAGTGGCCGTGGCCGCATTTTTGCAGGGAAAAATCCGCTTCGGACAAATCCCTGAAGTCATTGACCACACGATGTCGGTTTCTAACATAGTCCGTACCCCGGACCTGGAATCGATTTATTTAACCAATGATTCGGCAAGAAAGACTGCCGAAGATTACGTCAACAGATTGTAAAATGATTGTCTTAGTAAAGATAGTTCAAGTCATATTCGCCCTCTCGCTGCTGGTTCTGGTGCACGAGTTCGGTCATTTCCTTTTTGCCAAGATTTTCAAGATAAGGGTCGAGAAGTTCTACATGTTCTTCAACCCGCAGTTCTCCCTGATGAGGGTCAAGAAGTTCAAAGGCAAGCTGCATTTCAAGTTCTTCTCTAAGAATGTTCCCCAGATAGAGCCTGACGCCGACCTGAGCGTCCTCGACGATGACGATTGGAACAAATATCCCGACAACACTGAATACGGCATCGGCTGGGTTCCGCTCGGAGGCTACTGCGCAATCGGCGGAATGATTGACGAAACTAAGAAGGCCGACCAGCTCAGCAAGGAGCCGCAACCCTGGGAGTTCCGCACAAAACCGGCATGGCAGCGTTTCCTCGTCATGTTCGGCGGTGTATTCTTCAATTTCATCCTTGCTATCGTGCTTTACGCCGCAGTGCTGCACACCTGGGGCGAGCAGTACATCAAGAATGAAGATGCGACATACGGCGTTGCAGTGAACGATCTGGCATACGAGATCGGCTTCCGCAACGGCGACCGCATCCTTAGCTTCGACAACGTGCCGATAGACGACTTCTCCCAACTCCAGGTCGACATGATCCGATCTAAAGCCACGACAGCGCAGGTTGTCAGGGGCAGCGACACCATCCAGATTTCCATCGACCCGGTTTACATCCCGGCGATGCTCAATTCCGCTGGCATGTTCAGCCTCGCATTTCCTTTCGTGGTTGACAGCCTTGCCGCCGATTCCCCCAATGCCGGCAGCGGTCTTCAGAACGATGACAAATTCGTCGGCATCAACGGCAATGAAATGTTCCTGGTACAGGACATCCAGAAGGAGCTCAAGAAGCACAGTGAAGATTCAGTAGTCGCTTCAGTCGACCGCGCCGGTGAAGTCTTCGAGGTGCCTCTGGCAGTTGACACCGCTGGCCACATCGGAGTGATGCTGGAGAGCGACCCGTACAAGTTCTTCCATATAACCGAGCACACCTACTCCTTCCTGCAGGCCATCCCTGCAGGAATATCAAAGGCATGCAACTACATCGGCAGCTACATCAAGGAGCTCGGTCTGATCTTCTCTCCCAAGACTAAGGCCTACAAATCAGTCGGCAGTTTCATCGCCATCGGCCGCGTATTCCCCGGCACCTGGGACTGGTACAGAGTCTGGAGCCTCACAGCCATGCTGTCCATCATGCTGGCAGTGCTCAACCTCATCCCCATCCCCGGTCTGGACGGAGGTCACATCCTCTTCCTTCTGATTGAGATGATTACCGGTCGCAAACTTAGCAACAAAGCCATGGAGGTGGCGCAGACGATTGGCATGATATTCCTCCTTGCCCTGATGGTGCTGGCCTTCGGCAATGACATACGAAGTCTCTTCAAATGACAATAAATTATCGTATCATGAAAACGAATAAAATAATAGGATTGATTTCCGCAATCGCCATCGTGATGTCGCTCCTTTCTGCCTGCAAGCAGAGCAGCGGCGAAAAGATCCTGCCGTCCATCAGCGGAAAAGCCGGAGAAGTCGCAGTCGTGTGCACAAGAGGCGACTGGGAAGCCGAGCCCGGCAACGCAATCAGGGACATCATGGCCCAGGAGTGCCCCTACCTCCCTCAGGTCGAGCCGCTCTACACGCTCTTCAACGTCCCGACCCAGTCATTCAACAAAATCTTCGAGGTTCACCGCAATATCATCTGGCTCAATATAGGCGAAGACTATCCCGAAGCCAAGATGGTCCTCAACAATGATGTCTGGGCCTCACCGCAGACTGTGGTCCGCTTCGAAGCCAGGGACGCGAACGCTGTGGCCTCCCTCATCAGAGCCAATGCTGAAACTCTGCTGGCAATCTTCGAGCAGGCCGAGCGTAACCGCATCATCGACAGCTCCCGCGAGTTCGAAGATCTCTCCATCCGCAGGCAGGTTGAGCAGTTCGCCGGCGGGTCACCCTGCTTCCCCACCGGATACAGCATCAAGAAGATGACTTCCAACTTCATGTGGATCTCAAACGAGACCACTTTCACCAACCAGAGCATCCTGATTTACAAATACCCCTACACTTCACCTCAGGACCTCTCGGCCAAGGCTCTTGCCGACAAGCGCAACGCCGTCACCCAGGAGAACATCCCCTGCACCACCGAGAACAGCTATGTCATCATCAACCCGATGATCGAGCCCGGCTACAAGAACATGAAGTACAAATCTCTCGAATTCGTGGAGATGCGCGGTCTTTGGGAAGCATATAACGACTTTATGGGCGGTCCTTACGTGTCCCATTCTTTCGTGAATCCCAAGACTAACGAAATTATCGTTCTTGACGCATTTGTTTACGCTCCGAAATATCCGAAACGCAATTATTTGCGCCAGGTTGAATCCATACTTTATTCATTTGAATGGAATGAATAGCACATTTCTCCAATTTTTTTAATAAAAATTTGCATTGGAGGAAAAAAAATTTACCTTTGCAGTCCTTTTTGAAGGAAACCGCACCGGTGGGTTCGTCTAACGGTTAGGACTCAAGATTTTCATTCTTGCAATAGGAGTTCGATTCTCCTACCCACTACTTTTATTATAAAAAAATTAAGTAATGGCAAATCACGCATCAGCAGACAAGCGTTTTCGTCAAAGCGAAACACGCAGATTGCATAACAAGTATTATGCAAAGACTACAAGGAATGCCATCAAGGCTATCCGCAACACTACAGACAAGGCCGCAGCCGAGGCTCTGGCCCCCAAGGTTTATTCAATGATTGACAAACTTGCAAAGACATCTGTCATTCACAAAAACAAAGCTGCGAATCTTAAAAGCGGAATCGAACTCCATATCAGCAAATTGGCATAATTTGTCAAAACGAGTGTTCGAATAAGAAAAACTTTCCAACCTTTGGCTGGAAAGTTTTTTTTATACGCAATCATGAAAGCAATCAATCAATGGCAGGCAGAAGAGCGCCCGAGGGAAAAGATGGCCACCAAAGGCGCCGATGCTTTAACGAATGCAGAATTACTGGCCATCATTCTACACACAGGCGACAGCGGCCGCACGGCGGTCGATCTCGGAAGGGAACTGATAGAACTCGCCGGTGGATCTCTGAAGGACCTTGCCAACATGACGCAGGATCGTATGAGCAGTCTTAAAGGTATTGGCCCGGCAAAGGCAATCACCATAGCTGCAGCGGTGGAGCTGGGGAAACGGATTGCCCTTGACAGCTGCGAGGAGCTGCCGCCGGTCTACAGCTCGAAAGCAGTGGCGGACATGATGAAGCCGCAGATGGGCGGGCTGCTGCATGAGGAATGCTGGGTGCTCTATCTCAACCGAGCCAACCGTCTCATCGGCAAAGAGCGCATCAGTATGGGCGGGGTTTCCTCGACAGTCATGGACATCAAGATTATTGCAAAAAAAGCTGTGGAAAAACTGGCGGGAAGCATCATCCTTCTCCACAATCACCCTTCGGGAAATGTAGTGCCGAGCAGCGAGGACAGACGACAGACTATGGCCCTTCGTAAAGCCGTGTCGCTCTTCGACATAGACCTTATGGACCACATTATTATCGGAAACAGCAGATATTTCAGTTTTTGTGATGAAGGGATTTGATTTTGAGAAAAATGTTTCTACCTTTGCCACCCGATTAACCAAAACGAATTTTTTGCATTATGGCAGAGTATTTATCAGCTGACAAAAAGCAAGAGATTTTCAGCAAATACGGGAAGTCTAATACTGACACCGGCTCAGCAGAGAGTCAAGTTGCTTTATTTTCCTACCGTATCGATCACCTCACCGAGCATCTGAAGAGGAATCACAAGGATCACAACACCCAGCGTGCCCTCCTCCGTCTCGTTGGTAAGAGGCGTCGCCTTCTTGACTATCTCAAGGAGACTGACATTGAGAGATACAGAAATATTGTGAAGGAACTCAACCTTCGTAAATAATCACATAGGAAATTTACTAAGGGGCTGCCATTGTGTACAGCCCCTTTTTTTTGGATATATTATTTTTTGTTGTATTAATGAACGTTATCAAGAAAGAAATTCAATTGTCGGATGGCAGGACAATTGAGATTGAAACCGGTAAGCTTGCAAAACAAGCCGACGGTTCTGCTGTTGTCAAAATGGGTGGCACTATGTTGCTGGCCACCGTCACTGCTGCCAAAGAGGTAAAAGAGGGAACTGATTTCATGCCCCTCACTGTTGACTACAAAGAGAAGTATTACTCTGCCGGCCGTTTCCCTGGCGGTTTTATGAAAAGGGAAGGCAAATCATCTGATTACGAGATTCTCATCTCACGTCTTATCGACCGTCCCATCCGTCCCCTCTGGCCGGATGACTTCCACCTCGAAGTGTTCGTAAACGTGTATCTGATCTCTGCAGAGAAAGACATCCAGCCCGACGCTCTCGCCGGTCTGGCAGCTTCATGCGCCCTCGCATCCAGCGACCTGCCTTTCGGTGGCCCTATCTCAGAAGTAAGGGTTGCCCGTATTGGCGGTGAATTCAAAATCAACCCGAATTTCAGCGAGATGGCTGACTGCGACCTCGACCTGATGGTCGCCGCCACCGAAGAAAATATCATGATGGTTGAAGGCGAGATGAACGAAGTCAGTGAACATGACATGCTCGAGGCCATCAAGTTTGCACATGAAGAAATCAAGAGGCATTGCCGCGTGCAGAAAGAGCTCATCACCGAGCTCGGCAACGACGTTAAGCGTGACTATCCTCACGACGTCGAGGACGAAGACCTGCGCAAGGCCGTTCACGAGTTCTGCTATGACAAGTGCTACGCTCACGCCAAATCATTCAAAGCTAAACACGAAAGGGAAGATGGTTTCGTGGCTATCAAGGACGAATTCCTTGCCACCATTCCTGAGGAAGAGCTCGAAGAGAAGACCCCTCTCGTAGAAAGATATTACCACGCCGTTGAAAAAGAGGCGATGCGCAATATGATCCTTGACGAAGGTATCCGTCTTGACGGCCGCGTTTGCAACGAGGTTCGCCCTATCTGGTGCGAAGTTGACTATCTGCCGTGCGCCCACGGTTCAGCAATCTTCACCCGCGGCGAAACTCAGTCGCTTGCTACCGTTACCCTCGGCACCAAGCTCGATATGAAAGAGATGGACGAAGTTCTCATCCAGGACGACCAGCAGTTTGTCCTCCACTACAACTTCCCTCCTTTCGCTACCGGCGAAGCTAAGAGCCAGCGCGGCGTAGGCCGTCGTGAAATCGGTCACGGCAACCTCGCTATGCGCGCCCTCAAGCCCGTTATCCCTATGATGCCCGAGAATCCCTACGCAGTACGCGTGGTTTCTGACATCCTCGAGTCCAACGGTTCTTCATCAATGGCTTCTGTCTGCGGAGGTTGCCTCGCGCTGATGGATGCCGGCGTCCAGATCCGCAAACCTGTCGCAGGTGTTGCTATGGGTCTTATCACCGACGAAATCCACCCTAACGACCGTTACGCCATCCTCACCGACATCCTCGGCGACGAAGACCACCTCGGTGACATGGACTTCAAGGTTACAGGTACCGCTGACGGTATCACCGCTACCCAGATGGATATCAAGGTTGACGGCCTTTCATACGAAGTTCTCGAGAAAGCTCTCGAGCAGGCACGTCAGGGTCGTATGCACATCATGGGCGAAATGATGAAGACCATCGACAAACCCCGTGAGGACTACAAACCCTTCGTTCCGAGAATCAAATCGTTCGAGATTGCCAAAGACTTCATCGGTGCAGTTATCGGCAAGGGTGGTGAGACCATCCAGAAGATCCAGGCTGAAACCGGCGCTGTCATCAACATCGACGAAGTTGACGGCAAGGGTATCGTCGACATCGCTACCAACGATGCTGAGGCTATGCAGAAAGCATACGACTGGATCATGGGTATCTGCGCAGTTCCCGAGGTTGGCGAGACCTACCACGGCAAAGTTGTCAGCTGCGTAGAGTTCGGCGCATTCGTTGAGATCCTTCCTGGCAAGGAAGGTCTGCTCCACATTTCAGAGATTGACTGGGGCAAGACTGAGAAAGTCGAGGACGTGCTCCACGAAGGCGACGAAGTTGACGTCAAACTCATCGAGGTCGACACCAAGACCGGCAAGCTCCGTCTGAGCCGCAAGGCCCTTCTTCCGAAACCGGAAGGATATGTAGAGCCTGTACGCAAACCCCGTCCCCAGGGCCAGGGCAACCGCAACAGCGGTGACCGCAAACCTTCAGGCGACCGTCGTAACAACAACGGCAAGCCGAGAGGCGACCGCCCGCAGCACTCTCACAAGAGCGAAAAGCCCGCTGAGGAATAATCAAACCTCAACGCAACAATAAAGAACCCCGGTAGTCAACGCTTCCGGGGTTCTTCACATTCAGCTGATTACCATTAAAGGTCAGGCATGCTCGGCAGGGTATACTCGGGAAGCATGTCGTAGATCTCAGGCATACGCATACGCGGCATCTGGGGAGCTGCTCCTTGAGGAGCACCCTGAGGTGCGCCTTGCGGCCTTGCCTGCTGTCCGCCCTGAGGTCTTTGTCCTTGAGGCATTCCACCCGGCATTCCACCCTGAGGCCTTCTGAACACGCCTACCTGCTGCAACTCTTCGAGAGTGTGCTGAGGAGGGTAGCAGTCGTCAGGAATAGGCATATTCGAGAATGTCTGGAAATAAAGGAGGACAGCATCTCTCCACCACATAGCATCCTTTGCCTGGCGGATGAGTTTTTCGCGAACTTCCTGATAACGCTGATTGTCGACGTAAGGCTCCACTTTCTCCCAGATCTTGATATAATCTGCGGCATCTTCGATACCTTTCTGGTAGGTGTAGCAGAGCTCGTTCCACAGAGTCTTGCCGTCCTTCATCTTATAATTCCACGGAACATGGTGGAACCACAGAAGCAGATTCTCGGGGCAGGTTTCGATGTTGTCATAGGTGGAAGCCAGCGGCTCGTTGTACTGAGCTGTGGCGCCTGAGCCTGTCGCAACGGTACGGTCGAAGCCGACACCGTCAGGCCCAGCCTTGTGATAGAACTGCGGAGACCAGTCCTTGCGGTAGCTTGTCTCCCACGGACCGGGACCGAAGTGGGCGTTGGAAGCCATAATGTGGTGCAGACCAAGAGGCATTTCGTAGCTTACAGTCACCTCCCTTGAGCGGACAAGCATGTCCTTGACGGGTTTGATGAATTTGGAATCGCTGCTGAAAGTCTGGCGGAGCCACTCATCAGCGATCTGCTCTGAACTCAGGTCGGGATTCCATGCCATACGGCCGTAAGCATACCAGTTGATCTGAATCATCTGATGGCCGCACCAGTTCGCATCGTCACCGATGTTGGTCACACCTGAAATGGCGCTGAGCTTGTTGTCCCTGAATTTACCTTCGGTAACGGCTGCAACTGTAGAGCCTTTGCCGAATTCGTAAGTGTCGGTATCAAGACATTCCTTCCAAAGGGGATGAAGATATACCATGTGCTTAGAGTGGCCCAGGTATTCCTGGGTAATCTGCACTTCAAGCATGAGGTTGGTCTTCGGAGCCTGGCCGAACAGCGGGCTGATGGGCTCACGGGGCTGGAAGTCGATGGGACCGTTCTTCACCTGGATGAGTACGTTGTCGCGGAACTGACCGTCAAAGGGAACGAACTCGTCACTGGCCTGCATGGCACGGTCTTCTGCCTGGGCGTCATAGACGAATGCCCTCCAGAACACTACTCCGCCGTAAGGTGCGAGAGCGTCTGCAAGCATATTGGCGCCGTCAGCGTGGGTGCGACCGTAATCCTGAGGACCTGACTGGCCTTCTGAATTGGCCTTGACCAGATATCCGCCGAAGTCGGGAATCAAAGCGTAGATTTCAGCCGTCTTGTCTTTCCAGAACTGAACTACCTTCGGATCGAGAGGGTCTGAAGTGTCGAGGCCGCCGATATGTTTCGGAGCGGCGAAGTTCAGCGACAGGAATATCTTCAAGCCGTAGGGACGGAAGATATCGGCAAGGACCTTAACCTTCTGCAGGTATTCGGGAGTCAGGATATCCGCGTTCGCATTGACATTGTTGATGGCTGTTGCGTTGATGCCGACAGAAGCATTGGCGCGGGCATATTCCTGATATACCGGAGACACCTTGTCGGGAAGTTCTTCCCAGTTCCAGAGGGATTTTCCTGCATAACCGCGCTCTACGGAGCGGTTCAGGTTGTCCCAGTGGTTGAAGGCGCGGTACTGATATGCGGGCACCTCGGTGATGGTCTTGCTTCCCTTGGGAAGAGCGTCAGTCTGCTGAAGGCGCAGAAGGCCGTACACTCCATAGAGGGTTCCGATGGCCGTATTGGCTTCGACGCTGACCTTCTTGCCGGAGAAAACGAGCCTGTAGCCGTCGCGGCCGAGGGCGTCGTCTTTCTGGTCGAGGACTTTGATTTCGACAGCAGCCTTGCCTTTCCAGTACTGGTCTATCTCGCTCTGGGCGATAGCCTCGGTGGTGTAGCTGGCAGGAGCCGCCTGGGCGACCTGCTCAAGATTATGGAACCACAGGTCGTGGCCGTCAGTATCGGCGGGTTTCTCAACCTTGCAGCCTGAAACTGCAAGGATGAGAGCCGATATCAGGACGAATGTCTTGAATAGTTTCATGGTTTATTCTTTGCCGGCCATACGTTTGTATGTGCCGAGTCTCCACTGTGCAAACTGCTGGGTACGGTCGAAGAGCTCCTGAGCCTGCTCAGGGAAGGTCTTCTGGAGTGATGCGAAACGAACCTCACCCTTGAGGAAGTCCTGGAAGAGGCTCCAGTCGGGCTCTTTGCTGTCGAGAGAGAACGGGTTCTTGCCCTGCTCCTCGAGAGCCGGGTTGTAGCGGTACAGATGCCAGTAACCACACTCGACGGCACGTTTCTCCTCGAGCTGGCTGTGACCCATGCCGACTTTCAGACCGTGGTTGATGCAAGGTGCGTAGGCGATGATGAGTGACGGACCGTCATAAGCCTCAGCTTCCTTGATGGCATTGAGGAACTGAGCCTGTGAGGCACCCATTGCAACCTGGGCTACATATACATAACCGTAGCTGATAGCCATCATGCCGAGGTCTTTCTTGCGAACCCTCTTACCTGAAGTAGCGAACTTGGCAACGGCGCCTGCAGGTGTTGACTTAGATGACTGACCACCGGTATTTGAATAAACCTCTGTATCGAGGACGAGGACGTTGACGTTCTTGCCTGATGCAAGGACATGGTCGAGTCCGCCGTATCCGATGTCGTAACCCCAACCGTCACCACCGAAGATCCATTGGCTGCGGGCCGGGATGAAGTTTTCGAGGGCGAGGAGCTGTTTGCAGGTGTCGCAACCACATTCCTTCATCAGAGGAACGAGTTTGTCGCAAACCTCGCGGGTTACAGCTGCATTGTTGCGGTTCTCAAGCCACTGGGTGTAGAGAGCCTTGATCTCTGAAGAGCACTTCGGGCATTCCAGACCCTTGGTCATAAGGTCAGCTACAGTAGCGCGAACCCTGTCAGAACCGAGTTTCATACCGAGACCGAACTCGGCGTTGTCCTCGAACAGTGAGTTGTCCCATGCCGGACCGTGACCTGCTGCGTTAGAGCAGTACGGAGATGCCGGGAATGAGGCACCGTAGATTGAAGAGCAACCTGTAGCATTTGAAATCATCATGTGGTCTCCGAAGAGCTGGGTGATGGCCTTGATGTAAGGAGTCTCACCGCAACCTGCACAGGCACCAGAGAACTCGAAGAGCGGCTGGCTGAACTGTGAGTTCTTGACATTCTGCATCTTGCTGGCCACAGTATCTTTGTAGCCGACTTTGGCGTGCAGATAATCGAAGTTGGCCTGCTCACTCTCCTGAGAATCCATTGACTTAAGGCTGAGAGCCTTGTTGCCTTTCATGCCGGGACATACGTCAACGCAGTTGCCGCAACCTGTACAGTCGTAAGGGCTGACCTGCATGGTGAATTTGTATTCCTTGAAGGTGGCGTTGCCCTGAACTTTCTTGATGCTTTCGGGAGCTGCTGCAGCCTCTTCCTCGGTCATAAGGAAAGGACGGATTGCAGCGTGAGGGCAGACGAATGAGCACTGGTTGCACTGGATACAGTTGGCGGGATCCCACTCGGGAACATTGACAGCTATGCCGCGTTTCTCGTAAGCGGCGGTGCCTGAAGGAATGGTACCATCTACGAGATCCTCAGAAGCGAATGCGCTGACCGGAAGGTCGTTACCGCACTGGGCGTTGACGATGTCGGCCACGTTGCGGATCCATTCCGGAGCAAGACGGTTGAAATTCGGGTTGACGAACTTGCCTGAAAGGCTCTTCCATTCAGCCGGAACCTCAACTTCTACATACTCGGCACCGCGGTCAACGGCTGCATAGTTCATCTTGACGACGTTCTCGCCTTTCTTGCCGTATGATTTGTCGATGGCTTTCTTCATGTATCCAACTGCCTCATCGTAAGGGATGATGCCGGTAATCTTGAAGAATGCTGACTGGAGGATGGTGTTGGTACGTCCACCAAGGCCGATTTCAGCGGCGATCTTTGTGGCGTTGATAATGTAGAACTTAAGCTCTTTCTGAGCGATTTCCTTCTTTACGAAATCGGGAATCCTGTTGAAGGTCTCCTCTATGCTCCACATGCTGTTGAGCAGCAGGGTGCCACCCTTCTTGATGCCGCGCAGAACGTCATACTTGGAGAGGTATGAAGGAACGTGGCATGCCACGAAGTCGGGAGTAGTCACAAGGTAAGGAGCCTTGATGGGGTTGTCACCGAAACGCAGGTGGCTGCAGGTGTATCCGCCTGACTTCTTTGAGTCATAGTCGAAGTAGCCCTGGCAGTATTTGGGAGTATGGTCACCGATGATCTTGATTGTGTTCTTGTTGGCGCCGACTGTACCGTCAGAACCGAGACCGAAGAACTTGCACTCGTAGGTGCCTGCCTTGGCGAGAGAGATTTCCTCTTTCTGAGGCAGAGACTTGAAGGTCACGTCGTCCACGATACCGATGGTGAAATCGTTCTTCGGCTCCTTGCGCTCGAGGTTCTCGAATACTGAGAGGATCTGGGCGGGAGTGGTGTCCTTAGATGACAGACCGTAGCGGCCGCCGACGATGGTGATGTCGCTGCGTCCGTAGAGGACTGACTTCACGTCGATGAGCAGAGGCTCACCGTTTGCGCCGGGCTCTTTGGTGCGGTCGAGGACTGCAAGACGTTTAGCGGTTTTCGGGAGAGCGCGGAGGAAATACTTGGCTGAGAACGGACGGTAGAGGTGAACGCTGATAAGACCGCACTTCTTGCCTTTAGCCTGCAGGTAATCGATGGTTTCCTTGATGGTCTCGCAAACCGAACCGATGGCGATGATGATGTTCTCTGCATCCGGGTCGCCGTAATAGTCGAAAGGAAGGTGATAGCGGCCGGTAAGCTCGCCGATTTCACCCATGTAACGGGCGACGATGTCAGGAACGTCCTCGAAATATTTGTTGGAAGCCTCGCGAGCCTGGAAATATACGTCCGGGTTCTGGGCGGTACCGCGGGTTACAGGCTTGTTGGGGTTGAGAGCCCTGTTGCGGAACCTTGCAAGAGCTTTCTCGCTAACGAGAGGACGAAGGTCTTCAGCGTCGAGGACTTCGATCTTCTGGATTTCGTGAGATGTGCGGAAGCCGTCGAAGAAATGCACGAAAGGCACGCTTGACTTGATTGCAGAAAGATGGGCGACAGCCGCGATGTCCATTGCTTCCTGAACGCTGTCAGAAGCGAGCATCGCAAAACCTGTTGCGCGGGCGCTCATCACATCCTGATGGTCTCCGAAAATTGAGAGTGACTGGTATGCCAGTGCGCGGGCTGATACATGGAACACTGCCGGGAGAAGCTCTCCTGCGATCTTGTACATGTTGGGGATCATCAGCAGCAGACCCTGGCTGGCTGTGAAGGTAGTAGTGAGGGCACCTGCCTGCAGAGAACCGTGTACGGCACCAGCCGCACCACCTTCACTCTGCATTTCGGTAACCTGTACAGTCTCACCGAACATGTTCTTCTTTCCGAACGCTGCCCACTCATCTACCAGTTCAGCCATTGTTGAAGACGGAGTGATAGGGTAGATAGCCGCATGCTCACTGAACAGATAAGCCACATGAGCTGCAGCAAAATTGCCATCACAAGTGATGAATTTCTTTTCTTTTGCCATCTTTTAAGTGTTTAATATATTGATAATTATGTTTATGACCGATATAGGCGTACAATCGCGTAAATTTAGCACTTTATTTCGTAGAAATAAAAAAAAGTGATACGCCGTGTATCACTTTTTTCATGCTGTGTGCAATAATGGTCAGGCGAGTATCCTGCCTATAAGATTTGTGAGGACATTACCGGGCCCGAGCTCTACGAAATCGGTCGCTCCGGCCTGAGACATATTGATTACAGACTGGCTCCAGCGCACAGGACTGGTGAGCTGTGCAATTAGGTTTTCCTTGATTTCCGAAGGATCGGTATGAGGCTGGGCATCAACATTCTGATATATAGGGCAGACCGGATTTTTGAAAGGAGTGGCGTCTATGGCTTTAGCCAGCTCTGCGCGGGCCGGCTCCATCAGCGGAGAGTGGAAAGCGCCGCCCACAGGAAGAGGAAGGGCCATCTTCGCTCCTGCCGCCTTCGCTGCCTTGCAGGCTATGTCAATAGCATCGGCTTCGCCGGAAATCACTATCTGTCCGGGAGAATTGAAATTCGCAGGCACGACTATGCCTTCAATCTCTTCGCAAATCCTTGACACTGTTTCATCATCAAGCCTGATGACTGCCGCCATCTTGCCGGGGTTTGCCTTGCAGGCTTCGTTCATTGCGTTTGCCCTTGCCGCAACAAGTCGCAAAGCATCTTCATATTCAAGAGCGCCGGCAGCTACAAGGGCCGAGAATTCGCCGAGAGAATGACCTGCCACCATGTCGGGAGCAAAGTCTTCAAGCGCAACGGCAGCTGCCACCGAGTGGATGAATATCGACGGCTGGGTGACAGAGGTCTCCTTCAGCTGCTCGTCGCTCCCCTCGAACATGATCTTCACTATATCGAAGCCAAGCACTTCGGGGGCCTTGTCGAATATGGCCCTGGCGGCTGCGGAACTCTCGTAGAGGTCCTTGCCCATACCCGGGAATTGTGAACCCTGTCCAGGGAATACGTATGCTTTCATCAATAATGTTTTTAGGAAGTACGCCCGTGGGGAATCGAACCCCAACCTAAGGAACCGGAATCCTCAATTCTATCCATTAAACTACGGGCGCGGATTTCGCTCGGCAAAATTACAACATTTTGTAAAGTTTGCGGAAGAACTTCTTGTCGTTCTTCTGAATCATGCGGTCGGCCTTTCGCAGGATGCGCCGCTCACGCGCTGAAGGTTGTGGCAAAGCATCCGTCTTCACAGTAGTCGCAGTCTGTGCCGCCGGAGTTTCTTGCTTGCCCGCCGGCTGTTCTTCGACTGTCGCTTCGACAGGAGTCTCTTCATTCCGCCTGCGCCTGGTCAGCCCTGTTTCCCTCCTTTGAGTATCAGCTTCAGGTTCTGAAACCTGCTCCGAAGGCATATCTTCCACCGCCTCGACAGGCTGTCCTGCGGCAAGGGAATCGACTCCGGTGAGCAAGGTATCCACAGGCATTGCTATCAAGCTGTCCCGTATCATCAGAGCACTGTCCTGAGCGGCAGCTATAGAATCGCGCTGCATCTTCGCCAGACGCTTCGCCTCCTCGCGGTCAAATATTTCCTGATAGATATTGCTCATGTACTTGTCGAAATATCGGTTGGCCACACGGAACACCGGCATGCGGACATCATCGTATTCAAGCCTTTCGGAAGGTTTAAGATGACGGCGGGTTACGTCATATCTGCTTATAGGCCGCTCGTCGCCGCGCCACTGGAAACCTTTGATGCGCTGTTTGTCCAGTTCGAGGTTGTATACGGGGTAAGCGTCACTCTGAGTCTGTTCGTAATATTTGATGCGCTGCGCAACTCCGTCCTTGAGCGCCATAGTCATGAACTGCGACTCCTTGATGTTGATGGTCGTTATCTGCTCTTTCTCTGAGAGGTAGAACATGGCGTTCACACCGCCGAGAGCGTCGAAGCGGTACAGGTCGTTGTCGCGGAAATGGCCTATCATCTCGGTACTCTTGATCTGGTCGAAATGGATCGAATCTTCCTGCATCACGATCATGGCATTCTGCTGCATGCTTCCCCTGTCCAGGGTTTCATCCTTCATCAGCAAGATCATGAGGTCCGAAGTTAGTTGGTTGCGGGTATTGTACCACATCACAGGATTGCCGTGCAGCCTTGCCAGCGAATCGACATCGCTGTATGCGAGGGAATCGCAAAGCAGCTGTATGTCGGAACGGAAAATGCGGACATTCGGCCATCCCTGGAGGTACTTTATTCTCGTCGTGTCAGTGGTAGCTCGTACAGCCGCTGTGGCCTTGCCGACTGTATCTTCGGCGGCCTTATTGTCTGTCGGAGCTGCGACATCCGCCTCAGGCGGCGCCGCATCCGTCTCTTCTATCTCCCCTGCTTCTGCGGCCTGCAAACCACCGCCAAGACCACCTCCCAGCATGCCTCCGGGGCCTCTGCGGCCGCCTCCGGCAGGCGGTGTCTGTTTTTCTTCAACTGGCGGCTGTTCCTTCTCCTGTTCCGGTTCTTCATCAGAAATTGAGGCTTGCGCCCCCTCCATCTCCAACACCTCACCGAATTTCTCAAAGATCAACTGCCTCTGTTCTGCAGCATTCAGGTCTGCTGCCTGATACAGAGAGTCCGAAGCTGCTATGCCCAATGCGGCGAGGCTGTCCACAGTCGCCTGGGCTGCAAGTTTAGCCCTCTTCTGTTTTGCTATGTTCTCGGGCCTCTTTGCCTCAGCTTCGGCCCTGGCCTTTTCTCTTTCCTGTGCAGCCTTGTTCTCCGCCTCGGCAATGGCATCGAAAAGGATATCTTCCCTCTCCTTAAGCCGCTTGTCCTTGTCGTCCTGAGGGATGTCGCAGTCCCTCACAGTATAAACCAGCAGTGTATCCATAGCCACGAAGACAGAATCCTTGACATTGTCTTCGTTCTCTCCGAAGTAGAATATGGCCGGATCAAGGGTGAATTCCATGTGCTGGTTGTTCAGAGAGTCAGTCTTCACCACAGCCTTGTGTGCTACGAACGCCGATTCGTTCAGAGTGTCCAGCACAAGGACGTTGTGATAAGCCTCATACCTCGACTGGTTGCGGTAGTAGTACACCTCGTCGGCCCACATCTCATAGTCCGGGTCATTCATGTAGACATCGTTGTTGAAGTATATAACTTCGTTGTCGGTGTCGTACCAGCCCGACATGGCCTTCATGAAGCCGTTATCCCTCCAGACGTATGTCTTTTCGCGGAAAAACGCCTTATTTTCCGACGACAGGTAGTCCAGCTTTTCGGTGGTGAGGAATATCGAATCTGTGAACATCTGGACATTGCCCTGGAAGGTGAAGGTCTTGTGCGAAGAGGTGTAGATACCTGTTGTGCCTTCGATCACGTTGCCTTCCTTGTCCTTCATGGCTCCGCCGTTGCGGAAAATGGCCAGACTGTCCTTGGTGTTGTAGTCGAGATTGTTGGTGCGCAGGGTGTCGCCCTCATTGTCGAAGACTTCCACCAGCGGACCGCGGAACTGTGCGAGGTCTTCCTGGATGAGGTAGGTAAGGCTGTCGCTTCGCAGGACGGTGTTGTCCTGGGTGAGCCTGACTCTTCCGTATGCCTTGATGACCTCCCTGTCTATGTTCCATGCTGCAGAGTCACAGAAAAGATATGCTCCGTTGTGGTAGAATGCGGCAGGGCCTTTTATCAGACGGAAATTGGAGAAACCCATCTTGACAAGCTTGGCCCATTCCGCGTTGAGCAGAGAGATTACGCTGTCAGCCTTCGGTGGCTGGTTGCGGTTCTGGGACTGGGTACGGCTCTGGGCCTGGGCAGGGCAAATGCAGACCAGCAATAATATTGCAGTTGTGATGA
>Ga0265298_10004893_pt1 | contig 16973 bp, 17 predicted proteins | sample AusTroGonzalo_MG_3_FD_193486 | JGI IMG/M metagenome (GOLD analysis project Ga0265298, IMG submission 193486) | Bovine rumen microbial communities from tropical cattle in Woodstock, Queensland, Australia - Gonzalo_01 | ecosystem: Host-associated > Mammals > Digestive system > Stomach > Rumen ... | reverse complement strand
GGAACAAGGCCAACATTTCCGTCCTTCAGAAAATACACGATCGCATATTGCTGATCATTATCCACTTCGCCGATCACGAGGCATTCGGAGAACTGGGATGCGGTAATTATTCCGGTTTCCGAACCAATAAACGGTTCAACAAAGTGGATCAATACCTTTTCGCTGAGACTCTGTATGACTTCACGGTTTATCTGCAGCATATCATCGCCAAAAGCCAGATCTTCAGTCCGCATCCAGCCGATCATAGCACCAGTGCCTTCATCCGATCCAATCCTGACTTTCGTCCACTCTGAGCCATGTTCCAGAACAAACAGCGGCGCTCCGTTATAAAAGTTTCCGAGCAACGAATCTTCTCTTCCGGCTTCCCGCAGCAGCTTCGTAGTCTCTCCCGGATCATTTTGCGCAGTTACTGCCCAGTCTGACCGATCCACCATAGCGCTGAGCGTCTCCTTTGTTTCCTGGGTGCCGTACTTCTCCGGCGGCAGGGAGGACCAATCGATCGTGGTGATGTCACCCCAGGCATGCGTGCCGAAGAACTGCGAATTCATCTCAGCACCATACATGCCGATCCAATCCGGTCCGACGAAGAAATCATAGCTATTGACGTAATATATGCCCCATCTGCCTTTTCCGTATCTTCGCACACCAACCGCAGCTCCGCCTTGCCAAGCATTCATATTTACCGCATCAATGATGTTTGAGTCGCCAAAGTGCGTACCTTCCGGCAACGGAGAGCTTTCGACCCACTCCCAGCCAGTCTCCCCTTCATCCGCACCGCAGCGCAGCACCAAATTCCCATTCTCTTTTTGCACGATAAAGGACAGCGTTCTGTCTTCCTGAAGGTATCCGTCCACATACTGATCCGCGGAGAAGAATCGGGCATACAGCTTTGGAAGGAGCGTCGGATCTGCATACGCGCCATAATTTCTGCTCCAGTTATATCCTCCGGCATTGACCGGCTGAGTATCAAAATTAAACCGTTTCAGAAGGAGGCTGTCCTGATCCAGCACATTCGGGTAGGCAACATCCCAATACGTGCAGAGGACTTGCTGCGACTCAACATCCTTCAGCCATTTGGTCGCATGAACTGCATCCGCTGTGATTTCGGTGATCCATTCCGTAATTACGTTGTCTTCGTCATATTCTGCACCTGTATATTCAATTTGTTCCGCCCGGACAAGCATCCAGGCTTCTAAGCTCTCTTCCCAATGGAATATCCATTTTGTCTGAATTGTTCCGTTCTGATCCTCCCGCGTAAGATACAGCAATTTTTTCTCTTCATCCATCTCGCTGTCGAAGCGTCTGGGAATCTCGGGTTCATACTGATCCATGGCAACATGAACCACACGGTACCCCTGGTCTGTTATTTCGGAGCGTTCCGGATCCTTCAGAATTGAAAGCGCGTTTTCACAGAGCTCCTGCGCCGCAACAAGGTTAAACTCTGAAAAGCTGAACTCCTGCTCCACCGGCCATTCGATCCTCGGATCCACCAAAGGCGAAATGGCCGCAGTTTTTCCATCTTCACTCAGGTGGCAGAAGACCATTTTGTCTTCCTGCCCATCGCTGATCGTATATTCAAGGCTGATGATTTTCCAGTTCTCCTGATCATCCGCCTGAAGCGTCAGATAATCGTTTTCCTTCGGATCCTCCCACCCGATTTCAATAGAATACTCCGGCGTATGATCATCCAGGCGGGCCATTGCGCTGCCGCCCTTCATGGGAATCATCTGATCGTTCTTTTCCCACACTGAGAACCCGGCGGAAGGATTATATTTCAGAATGGCAACTCCGAAACCTGAATCGGCACGATAGATCGCAATCACTGTATCAGGCACTGTTTTTGCCCAGCGTGCATCATACACCCAGGTTGATAGAGTGCTTTCGACATCCTTTCTCAATTGATAATCGGATAAATGTTGATCAGACTCTCCTTCGCTGATTCCTGCAACCAGAAGCAAGATAAGCGTTAGCAAATAAGCAAGTGAACGCCGAATCGTGAAATAATTCTTCATTTTCTCCTCCGCCATTTTCAGGGATTGATGCAGCAAACAGGACAAAACTCATATTTCTGTGCAATCTCATCTGTGTACTCGACTTTTGTCAGTGGAAGATATTTCTGATGAACGCTTCTGCAATACTGATCCAGATGCGCATAGCGTCCGCCGTCTGGGTTGATGTAGCAATGGTCCTTGAGCAGAGCGATGATTTCATCTTCTGTACGTTCGCTGCGCTGTTCCTGCGGCTGGGATGCCGACGAGTACCCAGGATCCAATAAATCCAATATGGAAGTTCGGATTTCAATGCGGTCATTCTTTGATACATAGCCGTATGTTCCTGTCCAGTCAATCGGCCAGCCAAAGCCAGTCGAAGGAATCAGCACATGATAGCGTGACCCGCAGTCAGCAAGGATGTACATATAGCACGGAGAACTGATAGCCGTTCCACTGGACGAATCCAGCGAATCATACAGGGTAGTTACCCCATCCACGCCACCTATTTTCATCGCCAGCCAACTGACACTTTCACTGATATCTGTGACAGTTCTCCGGACATAGCGAGCGCTGACCCATCCTTCCGTATTTCCGATTTTGACATGAACCCACGGTACTTCTACACCATCCTGTTCTCCCAAATATTCTGCTAACGCAAAATCATATTTGCCGAGAGACTTAGATTTTCCTGTAGGTTTCTCCCGCAGGTTCACTCCCTGAATAATCACATAGTTCTCCGGAAGGCTGACAGGGTACTTCTGAACATAGGCAACAGACTGTTCAGCGGTTGTTGGGAAATCTGTCGCGGTAACAATGTCCAGTCTTCCCGGGTTCATGATCGGCTCAGACAATAAAAGCCGGAATCCGGATTCTGTCGTTTGTGTGACTTCAAGATATCCGGAGCTCAGGGAGGCGTCATAAACACTGCCGTCTGCTTCAAGGCGGATATAACGTGCAAAGAAGAATTCACCTGTATCGGTTATCGCAATGCAATAATACTCGTTTCCATATACAACGGCAGGATAGATGCGATATATGGAGCTGTTATCCGGATTCACCAATTTTAGCCCGATGATTGTGAACTCCTGATTTTCCCTGAAAAAGCAATCGGAAAGGATGCTCTTTTTCCAGCCGTCGTCTGTTTTTACTCCTCCGACAAGCAGAATCTTATTCCCACGTTCTACCGCCGCAAGAACACAGTCCTGGCTGACAGGCGTTGCCTTTGGTACCCAAGCCCCACAGATCACACGATCGTCAGCCTGCTGAAACGGAATGGTAAAAGGATGAATGTCCCAGGGCCAGCCTCCCGTAAACTGTGTATATTCTGTGCCTTCTTCCATCAGCTGGACTTTGAACCCTTTCGCTGACGCGGCGGACACCCCGCAGATGAACAAAAGCATGAATGTCAGAAAAACCAATATGTGCTTTCTCAAAGTGCGCCTCCGTTCTGCTGATACATAATACCGGCATTGTTATCCATGATCATCCGGCAATTCAAGTACACCAGCAAAAGGTCAGAAAACAGACCGATCCGTTTTTTCATTGCGTTTCCTCCTCCGAGAACAGTGTCTGTGATCAAATCAAATTACTCCTTGTTTCATACTCTATTTTTTGATCATACCATCTTCCTCGCATCATTGCCAGTCTCAATTTGCAAAAATCACCCGGAATACATTTCACATATTATAACGACAGAACAGCACTTTTTCTTTCATCATGAAACTGATTAGAAATAAAATCCCCACATCGTACAAAAATGTCGATGTGGGATAGTTTTGATTGCCAGAAATAACACTTCAACATTTGCTTTCAAAGATGTATGTTTTATCCATTTCCTTCCCCAAGTGACGCAGCACAGGTGTACTCAATTTCCTTTGTATACGCATTAACGATACAAGTAAATGCCAGCTGTTCTGAAGCTGATTCTCCTACTCCATCATTAACAAAGTAATCAAACTGATAATACGGAACCTGAAAACCAGCTGCCTCAGTCGGATCTGTGGCATGGCGGCACGATACTCTGGAAAAACTCAACTGTGAAAAACGTACATACTTTGCGCCCAGATACCTGTCTGAAATCGAACGCGCTGCACTTTGCCCGATATCTGTCCCACTTTGGGGCTCCGGCGTTCTGTCCCATACTACATTCCCGTCCTCGTCATACCACCATTGTGGTTCCTCAGTCGTTTTCGGCGGCGCCGTTCGCAGATCTGATATATCTGCATTACTGACATAACCAGAATAGTCACCGGTATAAAGCAGTTCTCCCGTATAAGCATGAACATATGCTGCATATACATATTGCCCCTGCTTATTGGAATAATGGAAGCGGAACATTGGGCCACGGATTCCGTCAGTGGAAAGCGCTGTGTCCTGTTTACAGGTTAGTTTTTTTGCATTAAAGCCAGAATACTTTTTCAGTGCTTTTTCGGCAATTGTTTTTGCTTTGTTAGCAGAAATATACTGCGATTCGTCGACAATCCGCTTGTCAGGTTCCACCGTCGGCATAGAAGAAAGCCTTATTGTTGTTTTCCTGGCATACCCACAGACACCTTCATCCAAAATCTGCACAATCGACCAATCTTTATTGTATGAGCTGACAGAAACCCCCTGCCCCTTCGGCCATGTGGAAAGAACCTCAGATTTCTTGTCCGGATCGCGGTATAGGGTTATTTCTGACTGGAGAATACCTTCCACCCATGACTTTGATACCGCTGAAACAGGCTCCTCGCTCAACTGATCGATCTCATTGGTATGAACATATCCTTTTATTTTTCCATTCGAAACACAAGTCCATTCAGAATCAATTGTTTCAACAGTCACGGATTGCTGTGCATTAATCATGCCTACAATTCGGGAGTTTTCATCCATGAATTCATGAACGTATAAGGTTTCCCCATTGGAATAGATTTCTTTTCCGACAGCATCGGACAACAGTTTGATAAACTGTTCTTTCACATACCCTTCCTGGCCATCAAAACGGATATGGTACCAGCCATCGGTATGATCGAGTACTTCCACCGTTGCGTTGTTTTTGATCTTCGTCACGATCCGCGCCTTTTCATCCGCACTTTTTCGCATGTTCAGCCTGCCGCCGTCCGTTACAACGGTTCCCGGCTCCGCGAATGCAATCAGGCTGCCGGTCATCAGCAGGAACGCAATAGCCAGAGCCAAAGCCTTTCTTGTTCTGTTTGCCTCATAATTCCGCTTCATCATTGCTCATTCTTCCTCCTACCATCTTCCATGCATCATCGCCAGCCTTGGGGTTATCAAGCCCAGAACTGAACCCCCTTATAAATAATGACGATGCATGAAGTGTTTTTCTTTCCTGTCATTTGAGTACATCATCGTTCAATCCTCCCTTTTTATCCGACATCCGGGGAATAAGCGGACTGCATCACAATTATCATTTCGCTTTCCCCGGGATTGCGGCTTTCCACCTGAACCGTGAACCAGTTTGCCTGATCTTTATCCCGGAAATGCACCCGCCAATAACATATGCCTTTCTCCGGGTAGACATATCCATAGAACAAATTCGCACTCCAGGACTCCGGTTCAGCTGAAGTATCGCCGTAAATCTCATACGCCATTTTCCAGGCACGGTTCACGATATCGTCAACATCCTCCTGCCGGTACAACGGCGGCATGACATTGACAAAATCTCCATTCCGGATAGATCCGTTCTGCAGCAACAGCTCAGAAAACCACGCCTTATCCTCCAGGCTCCAGCTGTCATACGGGCCTTTTATGCGTTCCATCACATTATACAGCCAGTCGTTGACTTCGCCGTTTGTCTGCCTGCTGATCCACTCATTCAGAATCCGGTTCTGCTCATCTTCCGATTTTCCTTCTGTCGACGGCAGCAGAGACAGATCATACCCTGCGGCTTTCAGAGCAGAAACCAGCTCCTTCTTTTGTGACAGCGGCCAGCTTTCCACTTTAATCTCCTGCCGGTCTTCATGATACGTGTTCCGGAAAACAGCGGCCCAGTCAATCATTCCGGCTGCAACACCGGTCAGAAGCAAGGCGAGAATGATGGCCAGTATTGCAATGGCACGGCGTGTCAATCCCAGGGCAACCGGCCTCTGAGCTTCCGCAATCCGGTTGGAAACCTGCTGCCACACCCGGTCTTTATGCGGCGCTGCCACCTCGTCCGGCCGATCATCTATGGCTCGAAGGGTTTCCGATAATAACGCGATATCCATATCTTCAGACCTTAAAAAAAACTGGTTTTCAAACACTGAATACAGCTCACTTGCTGTATAGCTGTCGTTCATCGGCGAATCCAAAGGACGAAGAGATGATGGCTTTGTTTTCATCGCCTTCCTCCTATCTCAAACCCAGCAGGCAAAGGAATACCAGGCATGCGAACATATCCCTGTTCATGAGTATTTTCTTTTTCAGCCTGGAAATCCGCATGCGCAGAGCCTGTTCACTGACATTCATCTCCGCCGCGATAGTAGCTGCTTTTTCCCCGTAAATACAATACCGGAGAAACAGCTCCGCATCTTCCTTTCCCAGCAATTTGAACAGCAAATCGATCTGCTCCCTGGATTTTACATATTCATCCGGAGACAGATGCACCGGGTTTAGTGTATCCGGAGATTCGTCAGCTTCGGGAAGGCGAACCCGGTGTTTCCATTCCCGATTTCTCTTTCTGCAGGCGTTTACCAGACATTTACGAAAGCACTCCACCAGCCATCCGTCCGGATTGGGATGATGCTTCAGAAGGGATCGTTTTTGCCACGCCCGCATAAAGGCTTCCTGTATCTGATCCTCGATAAACGACTCCTGAACAGGATCATATGCCAGAAACACACGACCGACACGATACAGCAGAGCATAATTGCGCTCATACAGATCGAAAAACCATTTGTCGAAAGCCATTGTGTTTCCTCCGTATTTCGTCCGTAATCTTCTAATCTTTCCCACGTTTCGTTCATCCTGTCACGCCGAATCACCTCCAACAAGTCCTTTCACTGATCTATATGTCATCACAAAGCGAAAACATAACGCAGTGAAAAATGAATCTGCAAATATAACGACAGAGGTACCTGTTTTCCTGTCCACACTCTTTTTCGGCAAAGGAAACAGCAAAAAAACGCCCGGAGGAAACAGTTCCCCCGGGAAAACGCTCTTTTGTTTTTTTTATTCCTTCACGATCGTATCAGGATGAAAGCTGTCTTTCTCAACCGCTTCATACAGATCGCGATGCATGCGGTTCTCGAAGTATTCCTTCAGTTCCAGATTTTTGTCCCATTTTTCCTGATCGTAATCTCCGTAACGTCGTTTGACATCAGACATCCGCTCGATGATGTCCATCACACCCTCTGCACCGGAAATGGCGTCGCACAGCTGAATCAGCAGATCATAATCATCCGGAATCACTTCCGTCAGCTTCTTGCGGATCAGTTCTGTTTCTTCCTCCGTTGTATCGAAGTTTCCGACATATTCATCGATCCTCATCCCGTTGAAGGAATGGGTCAGGCAGATCCTGGCCGCATCCGGATAACCCAGTTTCATCATATAGGAATATCCATCGGATACGTGGCCGAGATGCCGTTTGCCAAACTTCCGGCCGATATCATGCAAAAGGCCCAGGACATAGGCCTTTTCCGGGCAAAGGCCGGAGAACAGCGCGATCTTTTCCGCACAGTGGGCAGCCGTTCGGCTGTGGCCGCCCCAGGGGCCGGGATTGCATTTCTCCGCTTCCGCCAGAATGGCCTCTGCCTCTTCGACAGACGGGAAGCGGCCTTTACCAGGATTGGGAATCCGGACAAAGAAGTGGCTTTCATCCTGCGAAACCACCCGCCCGCCGTTATGCAGCATCACATGCAGGGAAGCGGGGTTGTCCGCATTCACCCGCAGATAGATTTCCTCCTCCGGAACGATCCGGTGCGCTTCTTCCAGCGTCAGGCGGAGCCCTTCTGTTCCATATCCCATTCCCCGGAACGGCTTCGCAATGAAATAGCCGATATGGCCGGCGCCGGTCCGCAGGGATTCGCAGAGATAATGGCGGATCCGGAACTGGCCGATGATCTCTTCCTCTTTCCAAAGGAAGAAAATGTTTTCCGGCACATACCCTTCCGGAAGGCCTATCCCTTCTTCAGCCTGCAGCATGGCCGGAAATGCCCTGTTCAGGAAATCCTCCCTGGAAATCCCGTGATACGCGTTTGTCAGGCCGTTTTCGTCCACAGGCATCTCCCGGACGAACCGCCACTCTTTTTCAATATCTTCCTGATTGATTTTCTTCAGATAAACCATATCCGCCGCTCCTGTCCTCTCTGTAATGCCGGACGAAGCACATCCGAACCGTCAGATCAGTTCCAGTTTCTTCAGGCGGCTTCGGATCGCTCCCCGGGTTCTTTTATGGATTTCTGCCATCTCTTTGGGGGTTTTTCCTTCTTCGTGTTCCCGGGCCAGCTGCCGGTCCTCCTCCTTTGACCAGGATTGATAGGCTTCCGTACTTCCTTTCGCAATCACGTTGGCTTTATACTCCTGAAAGGCTCCCCGGCGGGCCGCAGGCGCGGATTCCGGTTCCGGAGCATAACGCCGGATGACCGCCAGGATCTGTTCCCCATACCGGTTGGTTTTATATACGCCCATTCCATCAACCGCCGTGAGCTGCTTCTTTGTTCGCGGAAGAATTCTGCACAAATCCCAAAGGGTTCCGTCCGAAAAAAGCGCAGAAGCGGCAACGTATTCCCTGGCGGATATCTCGTACCGAAGCCTCTCCAGTGCCCGGAACAGGTCTTCCCGCCCGGCGTCCTTCTGTTTTTTCCGTCCGCGCTTCATCACTACCCTGCGTTTATTGAACAGCACTTCCCTGGACTGATGATTCAGCTTCAGGCTGCCCTGTTCGTCGCACTCCATATATCCCTGGTCCAGCAAGGCTTCGGCGATGCCATGTATGGACGATTCATCCATATCGTTCATCAGCCCGAAGGTCGTCAGTTCCGCCGGGTTAAATCCCTCCAGAGGAGGATCCGGCAGGACGCCGTGCATCAGCCGGACGATCACTTCCTCCGTATACTGCTGGCCCGTTCTGGCAACACAGGATAAAATCATCTGGGCTTCCGTGGTAATATCCACATGTTCGCAGTCCGGAACGCAGTTGGAGCAGTTCTCACAGGAATCCGGCGCCTTCTCTCCGAAATAACGCAGAAGATTCTTTCGCAGGCACGTACGGGACTTCGCATAGAACGTCATCCATTTCAGGCGCTCCTCGTCCTTTTCCCGTACCTGTGCCTGTTCCTCCGCCGTCAGGTCCGGATTGGGATCCGAATGTTCAATCAGCCAGCGGGCCATGACCACATCCTGCGGCGCATACAGCAGGATGCAGTCCGCATCACAGCCATCCCGGCCCGCGCGGCCGGCTTCCTGATAATAGGCTTCGAGGCTCTTGGGCATATTGTAATGGATGACATAGGACACGTTGGACTTGTCAATCCCCATGCCAAACGCATTGGTCGCCACCATGATCCTTTTTCGGTCAAACAGGAAATCCTCCTGGTTCTTCCGCCGCTCCTCCGCATCCAGCCCCGCGTGATAGCGGGTGACCGAAAAGCCCTCCCGATCCAGCTGCGAACAGACAGCTTCCACGTTTTTGCGCGTAGCACAATAGATGATGCCGGATTGGCGAAATCTGTCCCGCAGCAGCTCCGAAAGCGCCTGATCCCTGTCCCGGGGCTGATATACAGAAAAAGAGAGATTGGGCCGATCAAACCCGGTTGTAACGACCACCGGGTCTTTCAGTTTCAGGTTGTCCAGAATATCCTTCCGGACGTTCGGAGTCGCCGTTGCGGTAAATGCGCCAAGAATCGGCCGCCTGGGCAGCAAGGCGACAAACTCCTGGATCTTCAGATAGCTGGGGCGAAAATCCTGACCCCACTGGGAAATACAGTGTGCTTCATCCACGGCCACGAGCGGAATATCAATATGCTGGCACATTGCCAGGAAGCCGGGCGCCTGCAGCCTTTCCGGGGCAACATACAGAATTTTGTATGCACCGCTGGCAACCTGATAAGCGACCTCCCGATATTCTGCTTCGTCCATGGAACTGTTCAGGCAGTCCACGGGAATTCCGCGGAGTTTCAGTGCCGTTACCTGGTCCTTCATCAAAGAGATCAGCGGAGAAATGACCAGGGTTGTTCCGGGCAGCAGGAGGGCCGGAATCTGATAACATAAGGATTTTCCGGATCCGGTCGGCATCACACCGAGCACATCTTTGCCGCTCAGCAGCCCTTCGACAAGTTCCTGCTGCCCGGGGCGATATGAATGATGCCCATAGACTCTGGCCAAGGTTTCAACCGCTTTATCTTTCAGATCCATACTTATTCCTCTGGGTTCAAAACTTCTGCATAATACATATCTGTCCACTCCTGGATAAACCCTTTGCCGCACTGATAGCGTTTTCCGTCTACCACGTCAATGCTACGAATGGGCTGCCTGTAGGATCGCGGCTTCAAGGCGATAATAGCATATTTTTTGCCATCCCTTCCGATATAAATCCGTTTGTACATCCCTGCATTAATCCCTATATCAGAAAACTTCCAGGCTTCCTTATCAAAACTGACACGCGCTATATCTTCAGGATCACGGGTCATTGCTACGCTTAGTTTGCCTGTGAAACTTTCATCTCCGTAAGTGAGGCTTCCCAAAGAAATAGAAATATCATATTTGTCACGAAGTGCATCCATTGCCTGATCAAATTCTTTTCGGAAATCATCCAGAAACTCGGGCGTTACAATCATTCAGGCATCCCCCTTTTATGTTCAAGAACTTCATCACTTCAGACAGCAGGCATCCATTCATGTTCGATTCCGTCGCTATTATACAGCATATCATTCAGCCTATCAACGATCCGGAAGGCTCCTTGTACGCTTTGCGGGAAAGCACGATGATAATAGCAACAATTTTCTCTTTTGACAGTACACCTGTTTCATGATAGCATCAAATTGCTTTGAGCATTTTGTTGCTTTTCCGGAGAAAGGCGCCGGGGAAAGGAAACAGGCACATGAAAATCATCACCATCAGCCGGCAGTTCGGCAGCGGCGGGCGGGAGCTCGGCAAACGGCTTTCAGACATTCTGGGCTGGGATTATTATGACCGGGAAATCATCCAGGCCCTGGCAGAAAAGCACGGGATGGATCCCGAGGATGTTCACCGGATTCTGAACAGCCACGGCTGGCACCATTACCAGCTGACCTATCGGAACAGCTTTCAGCAGTCCATGGCGGTCACCCGGCAGGGGACGGAAATGCTGGCCAGGCAGAGTGAAATCCTGCGGGAAATTGCAGAGACGGGAAACAATTGCATCATCGTCGGCAGGGACGCGGACGTGATCCTGCAGGACCGGCATCCCTTCCGGATTTGCGTCTGCGCGGATATGGACTTCCGGCTGGAACGCTGCGCCCGGTATGAGCAAAAAAAGCCGGAGGCGGAACGGCTGACTGAAAAGGAGATCCTCCGGAACATCCGCAGCATTGACCGCAGGCGCAGGCAGTTCAGGGAAGTGCTGACCGGAAAGCGGGCAGCGGACGGAAGCGCCTTTGACCTGACGGTGAATTCGGCTCACTGGGAGATCAAAAAACTGGCAGAGGCTGTGTCAGCGTTTTCGGAGCGCTGGTTTGAAGGCATATGAGAAATGAAGAAAACAATAACCTGACTGCAGGCAGCGTGTGGAAAAAACTGGTAGTCTTTTTCATCCCCATTGCGGCAGGAACCATCATCCAGCAGCTGTATAACGCGGTGGACGGGCTGATCGTCGGGCGGTTTGTGGGCACAAACGCGCTGGCGGCAGTAGGGGGAAGCTCCGCACAGATTATCAATGTGCTGGTGGGCTTTTTTGTGGCCATGACCGCCGGGGCGGCGGTGGTCATCGGCCAGGTATACGGCGCCGGGCAAAAGGAAAACCTGAACCAGGCCATCGGAAACGCCGTGACCGCGATGGCGGCGTTCGGGGTGCTGCTGACAGGGATCGGCCTTGCGGCGTCTCCCGGATTTCTCCGGCTGCTGAACACGCCGGAGGAGACCGTCGAAGGTGCGCTGCTGTACCTGCGCATCTATTTCCTCGGCGTCCCGTTTGTGATGATTCTTAACATGGAATCCAGCATTCTGCGGGCCCTTGGGGATTCCTTTCAGCCCTTTCTCTACATGGTGGCAGGCTGCGTAACCAACATCGTGCTGGACGCAGTGTTTGTGATCTTCTTCGGATGGGGAATCGCCGGCGTGGCCATCGCCACGGTGGCCGCGCAGGTGGTGAACACCGTGCTGCTGACCCGGCGGCTGATGAAGGGAAACCCCATGTACCGGCTGACCTTCCGCAATCTCAGGCTGAAGGGGGTTTATCTGGGCAATATGCTGCGCATGGGGATCCCTTCCGGCCTGCAATCCTCCATGTACAGCGTATCCAATATGATTATTCAGGCGGCCGTCAATTCCCTGGGAACGGTGGTGGTTGCCTCCTGGGCCATGAGCGGCAAGATCGACGGGATTTACTGGGCTGTGAGCAGCGCCCTGGGCGCGGCGGTGACCAGCTTCATTGCCCAGAACTATGGCGCCGGGCGCACGGACAGGGTTCGGCAATGCGTCCGGCAGGGGCTGATCATGGCTTTTCTGATTACCATCGTGATCAGCGCGGGGCTGATGCTTCTGGGGATTCCGGTGCTGCGGCTGCTGACGCCGGATGAAGCGGTGGTGCAGACCACCTATACGGTGATGAGCTATTTTGTTCCCTTTTATTTTACCTGGGTGCTGGTGGAGATTCTGTCCGCCGTGCTGCGGGGCGCAGGAGACGCCGTACGGCCGGTCATTATCATCGGGCTGGGCATCTGCCTGTTCCGTATCGTCTGGATCGCCACGGTCTTTGCCCACTTCGGCACGCTGCTGTCCCTGTGCCTGTCCTATGTGGTTTCCTGGACCATTACCAGCATTGCGCTCCTGATCTATTACAAAAAGGGCACATGGATGCGCCGCAAAGGGATTGCGGAACGCTGACAGGCAGAACGTCTGATTGGAGGAAAAGCGAATAATATGAAAGTCATTATCATCAACGGCCCCATGGGTGTCGGGAAAACTGTTACCGGAAAGCTGATTGCCGAGAAGCATCCCGGAACCGCCTTCATTGACGGCGATTGGTGCATGGATCTCCATCCTTTTGTCGGAAACCGCGAGACAAAAGCCATGGCGGTCGACAACATTCTGCATATGATCGGTAACTATCAGAAATGCAGTGAATGCAAAATGGTCGTGCTGGTGTGGCTGATGGATGATCAATGGGTTCTCCGGAGCATACTGGACAGGCTCGCCGCCCTGCGGGCAGAAGTGAAAAGCGTCACGCTGATCTGTGACAGGGAAACGCTGATCCGGCGCTGGAAAAATGATCACAATTGCGAATGGAGAACGGACCGGTGGCTTGAAGTCAGCCTGGCTTCGCTGCCATACTTCTCAGCCATGAAGGATCCGATTGACACCAGCGAATTGTCTGTTGATCAAACAGCCGAAATGATTATGGGAGAATGAGATTACCTGAAGTCAAACAATGCCATCAGCGTATCTGAGATATCGAGATAATCCGTTAAAACCAGAGATCCCAGTTTTGCAAACCTTCTCACGTTCAGGTCCACATGTCGCACATGTTCACAGGCAATCAGGCCCTTAATCTCTCCCGATGCGGAGGAAATACAAATCGGGAGATGAACTGCATTCGGAGCGATGTTGTTCAGAATCGGGCAGACGATCGCTTCCCCGATGGCATTGAAATGATCGTTGCTGACAACAATCACCGGCCAGCTGATTCCATTGACGCACAGAATGCTTCCCTGTTCCGCCCTGAGCATTACCACACCTCATTTCCCTGAGGTTCACCCCAGTCCAGTTCTCCGATTCCGCTCAGCCCGCATCCGGATTCCTGAATGCGTTCTTCCAGTGTTTTATGTCGAAAAGAAGGATATAAAACGATCTTCCCTTTTTCCACCTTTACAGTCAGCGTATCGTTCACCGCAAGCCCCGCTTCCTGTAAAACAGCTTTCGGAAAACGGATCCCCTGGCTGTTTCCCCACGCCTTCACCTGCACTTCCATTCAGATGCGCCCTCCTTCGTTCATGTATATACACAGTATATCCAGCAAATGGTTCCATGTCAATGAATGATCTGCTATGAAAAGCCGCGGATTGATTTCCTTTGACGGCAGCTTCTTCGGCATGATATGATTGGAGTCGCAATCTGACAGGGACGGAGATGCTCGGCCGTGGATATCAGGCAAATGGATCAAACAGATTGGAAACAGATCGATCTATCAGGAAATATGAATCCAGTACCGGCTTCGATCGCTTCTATCCTTGGCAATCAGGCCGGAAAAATGGACGGCCTCGGTAAATCCAAAGCGCAAGTGTTGCTTTTTGATGATTACGTGCTGAAAATCCGTCCCGCAGGCGGCTGGGATACGATCGATGTGAAGGTGCTGCAGTGGCTTGCCGGGAAAGCGCCTGCGCCGCAAGTCGCTGCTCATGAAGAATGGAACGGGCAGGACTGGCTGCTCATGACGCGCATTCATGGGAAAGAGCTGTGCAAGCCCGACATCATGAACAACCCCGCACTGCTGCTGGATTGCATGGCAGAAGCGCTGCATACACTGTGGTCCATCCCTGTGACGGACTGCCCGTTTGAAAGGACTGTGGCAGATCATCTTTCTCATGCCGAAGCGGCGATCCGATCCGGGCACTTTGATCCTTCCGACTGTGAGCCGGAAACTTTCGGCTCCGGTGGGTTTGAAAACCCGGAGGAGCTCCTCCTCTGGCTGAAAAGCCATCTGCCTCCGCAGGATCGCGTGGTAACGCACGGAGACTTCTGCCTGCCGAACCTCTTCACAGACGGGAAACGATTTACAGGGTTTATCGATGTGGGCAACGTTGGGGTTGCAGACCGCTGGATGGATCTGGCGCTGGGCTGGCGGAGCCTCAAACACAACAGCGACGGGCACTACGGGAAAATCTATCCGAATATTGATCCGGATGATCTGTTCCATGCTGCAGGGGTTCCGAAAGATGAAGAAAAACTCCGGTACTACATTCTGCTTGATGAACTGAACTGAACCTTATGCGAAGGAGAAAACATGATTTATTACAGCGATAACATGCTGGTGATCCGTAACATGGAGGAAGCGGACGCCCAAATCTTTACGGATGAAGAGACCGCGCAGGGCTGGCATCCGGATATCTCCAAATATTGGACAAGGCTCCGGGATCAGGCTGAGGGAAAATGCGTTTCACTGACCGCTGTTTATGAAGGACATCCGGCCGGATATATCAATGTCTACATCACAGGCCTGGGCGGTGCGTTCAGCGGAAAAGGTTGGCCTGAGATTGTCGACTTTGGTGTATTGGAAAAATATCGGCGAAAAGGCATTGGCAGCAAACTGATGGATGCCGCCGAACAGATTGCCGGACAATATGCAGATACGGTCTGGCTCGGTGTCGGCCTTCACAGCGGTTACGGAAGTGCCCAGCGGATGTATGTCAAACGGGGATATATCCCGGATGGGACAGGTGTCTGGTACCGGGGCAAACCCTGTGAGCAATATGAAACGGAAATAGCAAACGACGATGATCTCCATCTTTTCTTTTCCAAAAGGTTACGCATGCCCTAACATTGAAGGCACGGCGGAATGGCTCACCTCCCCCGCGGACACGGACAGCTTTCCCGAAAAATTCAGCCTGCGGAACCGGAGCATCGTACGGTGCGATGAGAGGCCGGGAGCAAACAAGAAATCCGAACCCCTTGCAAGGTTCGGATTTCCTGGCTTTTTATGAAGTTCGGTGTACCGTTTTATGGCTGAGGTCAGTCAATCAGGCTCACGGGATCCTGGCCGTAGTCCTGATAGGCTGTGATATCCAGCTTGTTTTCCACCACGTAATTCACCAGCACAGCCCGCTGATACTGCGGCAGCATGCTGTTCTCAGACGCACCCGTCGTGTCGTAGTAGTCCTTTTCCAGCTGCTCATCGCCATTGGCGAACTTCCTGATACTCTCGGCATACTTTTCACCGTCTTCCGCAAACTCGGAGCCGGTCACGGACCATTCGCCGTTTTTCTTTTCCAGCTTCAGCACGCCGGCATTCTCGCCGCCGGAGTGGGTTTTCAGGGTCTTGCCCTCCAGGGTGTAGGTGAAGATCCAGAAGTTGCCGTACACGGTCGCATCAGCGTCTTCCCCGTTTTCATTCACCACTACAACCGTCCTCAGGATAATGGGGGTTGGCACCAGAATGCCACCTTCAGGCACTTCATAGCCGAAATCAGTTTCCTGCATATACTTTACCACAGCATTTGCGACCGGATCCTCACTGTGATAGGTATAGGCCGGCAGCGCGGCAGTTTCCGCAAACGCGCCGCATACTCCCAGCGCCAGGGCCATCGCCAGCAGAACAGACGTCAGTTTCCTCATCTTCTTCGTATTCATATCATTTCCTCTCTTTCTTTTCGCACATTGTGCTTGTTTTCTTTTTACAGGCGCCATATTGCGTCCTGCAGTAGTAAATACGCAGCAGCAGGAAACGATGGCAGCAAAAAATGATCTTTTGCTTAGCACGTAAAGGACCAGCATATTTGGCGGGTGAACACGGTTCCACGGCGCAGAAGAACGGGATCAGCACCGGAAAGATGGAAAGCGTCCGGAATGTACTGCGCTTCCAGGGCAACAGCGCAGCCGGGCAAAGCGGTACCGAGAGACGTACTCAGACGTGTTTCTTTCCCCAGAAAGCCGCCGGTGTAGAGAACCAATGCAGGGGCATCCGTCTGAAGCGTCATGGTGATTCCGCTTCGGCCGGAACAAAGGCGGGCAGAAAACCCCTTTTCGGCCTGAAGGGCAGGGTCCAGGATGAAAGCGTTGTTATAACCACGCCCGATACGGAGCTGCTCATCGTCAGGATACGCGGAGATCATCTCCCGAAAGGATTGCGGATGGCTGAAGCCAAACGCGTTTTTC
>Ga0265298_10004892_pt1 | contig 16978 bp, 13 predicted proteins | sample AusTroGonzalo_MG_3_FD_193486 | JGI IMG/M metagenome (GOLD analysis project Ga0265298, IMG submission 193486) | Bovine rumen microbial communities from tropical cattle in Woodstock, Queensland, Australia - Gonzalo_01 | ecosystem: Host-associated > Mammals > Digestive system > Stomach > Rumen ... | reverse complement strand
CCGAAAACCGGAAATTGCGTCCGCGTCATGGGTATTAACGAGATGAAAAAGGCGAAAAACCTTCTCGTTCTGAGTGATGGATCTCTCGTGGGAGACAATTGTTTCTGCAACAACAATATTGATGGTGTTGCAGTTTCAGAACACGGTTCGGATGAATACAAACATTTTTACAACCACGTAAAAGACAAAGTCCTTCTGAACAAGGAGAATATAGACAGCAAACTCAAAGAATACAACCTTCTTTCTAAAGATGCGACCGAAACAGATAAGGAACCAGGATCTTATCTTGAGGCGATAGATCAGGTCATAAGGAACTACGAAGCCTCTGTCGGCAAAGAAGACGACAAGGGTAACGTCAAAATTACTCCGGAAAAGCTTGAGAATCTCAGGGAATTCAGGGAAGAGTATGTGAAATATTCGAATGACCGTACAATTCTCAATAAAAACAGAACGTATGAGGATTTCATACACAACCGCAGCTTTGCGCTTCAGAAGATAAACGAGAGAATCGAGGCTTTTGAAGAGAGCTTCAGAAATCAGAAAAATCAGAATCTCAAAACCGGAAAGACTGAATATTCGATGAAACCGGAACAACTCAGTTCCGAACAAAGACAGGAGTATAACAAACTCATCGAACAGCGGGATGCCATTCTTGCGAATATGGGAGGAATCAAAGTCGGAAATCATTTCATGAGCAACCAGAATCCTGAAAACGATGTTTTTGCGATTGTCGGAAATAAAAAGATAGAAACAGGAAAGGAGTGTTTTTCCAACATAAATCCTTCAAAGGGTATTCTTGAAAGCCATGATGGCAGATTCGGTTCGGATATTACCGATGACGTCGTAAGAAAGGACAAGTATATCAATTCGAACATCAACTACGGAAGACTTCTCATGGGCCTCGATAATATCGGTCAGTTCTTCAAGAACGCACCGCGTATAGAATATGTAAGGACCGGACAGGCTGTTTTCGAGACCATTCTGGAGCTTCTCAAGCTTTTTGGAAAGGGGGTTGGAGATCTTGTACGGCTTGGTTTCTTCGTTGCGGACAAATACACTTTTGCAAAAAATCTGGAAAAAAAGGCCGACTATATGAAGTTCAAGGATTTCATGCTTACAGTAAAAGACGATGAGCTTTTTACCCAGATGATGAACAGGGAGGGCGAAGACCGCATCAAGCTTATAAGCCTTATCGGCGAAGACAAGATGCGGGAATACAAGGAAAAATGGGACACCTCACGAGGCAATGAGGCCAGAAAAGAAATAAAGCAAGAAGTTGAGAGGATGGCTTCAGTTGCGGTTGACAAAATAAAAAACCGTTATCAAGACATTGAGCTTGCTCTTCAGAATCAGGAAAGCAAATGGAACGACAAGATTTTCAGAAAAAACCTGAAAAAGACGCTTTATCAACAATTCGGGGAATTCGCAAAGAATTACGGATTCTCTCAAGGTCGAGGAAATGTTGCGAAAGTGAGAGGCGCGGTTATGAAAGGAGGAAGATAAAAATTGAAAAACGAGACGAAAGTTTGGAAAAGATACGGGAAAAAATTCTGGACCCTGTTCTCTTCCATTTATCTTATTCTGATGGTGGCGGGAATAATAATGCTCGCCTACTCCATTTATTCAACGATAAGCAACGGGTGGGACTGGAGTCACATTTCCTTCGGAATGTTCGGTCTCATCGGAATCGTTGCTTCTTCCTTTTCGATGAATCTGCTTCCTGCCTGGGCAGAGCTGATCAGAGAAACAAGGCTTATGAACGAGAAGATGTCCGGCATAATCGGATCTGCTTCCGTTTCTCAATACATTCAGGCGGACGAAGAGAGAAACAAGGCCCTTATTGAAAGCATTGAACGCAAACAGAACGATGTCGGTCTCAACCTGGCAAAGAGAATCGATTCAATGAAGCTTGAAATCAACCGACGTGTTGACACAAGCACACAACTCGCAAAATCCGTCCAGGATTCCCTGAAGCAGTTTACAGACTTCCTTTCGGAGCTTTCTTCTTCGGATAGTCTTGACAGGATGAGAATTGAAAGGGCAAGACTTCAGAGAGAGAATGAAGAGCTTCGACGCGAGACCGGAATGCAGCGCATTGAAAGGGAAAGAACTCTTGACTCGGAAGAAAACCCCGAGCCCGCATCCGAAGTGTCCGAACCGGTTTCAATTGCGGAAAATGAAATCGAAACCGATGTTTTGCCGGAAGTATCCGAAGAAGAAACAGTCGAGGTTGAAAGGGATCCTGTCGAAGAGCCTGAACAGCAGCGCAAGAAAGATGTTCCGGATGTTGAGGAAGACAACGAACCTCTCGGCTTCATGTCCAAGGAAGATGAGGAGAGTTGGGGCTCTGACGAAGAGGACGAGGATCGCGAAGACGACGAGGATGATTCCGAAACAGAGCCGGATGACTATTGGTGATATCTGCTATTTGATTTGTTTTCTTTCATACCCCCGGCGAAAACCGGGGGTATCATGTTAAAAAGACAAACAGCCTATATATAAAATAACGTTCGAAACTACTTCCGCTTGTTTTCAATACGTGATATCATAAGGGTAATCTTTTGCAAAAGTGAGGTGAAAAATTTATGAGAAAAATTTTCATGTCTGTTCTTGTCATAGCATTGACCATGTGTCTTTTTGTGTCATGTGCGTCATTCGGATCTGGCAAGCAGAAATCGAAAACAGAAAAAGCTTCTGCATCTCCTGCGGAGTATGAAGTTATTTCTGTCGAACCTGATCAGCCTGTGGAAGATGAGAAACCTCTTGCCGTGGCTGACGACGAAACAAATTGGCTTTCGGCCCTTGGTGATATCAAGAACCTCAATGTGGCAAGCTACATGCTCAGAGGTGAAGGTCCTGACGGAGCCAGTTTTGATTGGATTGAGGTCAAGGGCACAAAGGTCGCACTCTCCGATGTGAGACGCGGACAGTGGACGCTTTATGCAAAGGCACTTGGCCCCAACGGAGAGCTTCTTGCAACGGGAAAGCTTGAGACATTCCTTTCCAACTCAAGTCCTACAGGTGTTCTCTATCTTGATCCGGAAAGCGGAGAAGGAAGTGCAAGATGTTCGTTTGCATGGAACACTTTCCAGGTTCTCTATCCCGAAATCGAGATTTATCTGAAGAAGGGCAACGGTGAATATGTTCCCAGAAGCAGCGACGAAATCGCGATGGGTGATGGTGTCGCAGTCTGGAATGCCCGCGAGATCGGTGCAGGTTCCTATACTGTCCGTGCCATTCTCAAGGATGAGGGTGAGATTGTTGCCGGCGTTGCCGCCGCAATGAGAGTTATCGACGGAAAGCTTTCTGTCGGTGATGTTCGTTTCATTGTCGGTAAACTTTCCACAATCTACGGAATTTCACTTGACAACAGTCCTGTCTCCACAATTCAGGGCAGCCTTGTGCTTTCAAATCAGGGCAGTCTGTCTTATGTCTCAGACAGCAGGGATCTCAGATATGACTGGTTCTTCAACGGCGAGTACCTTTCCGGTTATGGTGAGGCGAATATCGACATTGCCTCTCTCGGCCTTTCCAAGGGTTTCTATCGTATTGATGTCATTGTACAGGATTCGAACGAGACCTCAATCAACAGCAGCTCTATTCTGCTCTTCGTCAACGGTACTGTCGTAAGACAGGTCACAGAGGCGGAGGCCGACGGAGCAAAGGACGATGTTCCGGAAGGTTACAGTGAGATAGTCACAAACTCAGAGTCTTTTGTCGAAGGCTCTAAAGACGGCATGCAGGCTGCTCCCAAAAATGAAGCAGAACCCGCAGAGCCCGCAGAACCCGTTGAAGATGTTGACTTTGTATTCAGCTTCAAGTCCGGAGGAGAACTGATCATATGAAAAAAACCTTCATTATCCTTCTTCTTGTCGCGATGACAGCTATTCCTGTTTTCGCCACAAGAATCTCGGTTACGTATCAGGACACAGATTACATCCTTAACACAACCAAAAAGATCACGACTGAAAATGTCGCATATTTCAACGGTATGTACGATGCTTTTGTCTGTGTCAAAGAGGGAATGCAGCTCTATGAGATGCAGCAGGTGATTGCCTCCAAGAACTTTGTCGACGAGAAGAATGCTGTAAGCACTGCTCAGAAAGCAGAGTATGAAGAGGCTTTCCTTGACTTCATGAACAACTATACTTACGGAACCGCAGGGGAATTCAAGGATGTTTATCCTCTCTATGCGGCTCTTATGACAATGCCTGTCAGCTATAAGAATTCAAGACTCATTCTTGAGTTCGGCGGGGCAAGGTTTTTCCTGAAGAACCTCTGATATGGTATTTCACTGAGTTCACATCTCCGTTCTCTCTTTTCAGGGATTGCGGAGGTGTGTTTTTTTATGGCCGTGCCGGCCGTTTTTCCAGGAGGACGAAAAGGAGGATCCTGTTATGTTCATACATCTTCATAATCATACAGACTATTCACTGCTTGACGGAGCGGCAAAAATTGACAATTACGTCAAAAAAGCCGAAACGTGCGGCATGCCCGCATTGGCTGTTACGGATCATGGAAACATGTACGGTGCCTTGACATTCTATAATGCGTGCAACAAGAAGGGTATAAAACCCATCATAGGGTGTGAGTTCTATCTCGCTCCCGGAAACAGATTCGAGAAAGCTGTTCATAAGGGCGAAACAAAGTATTATCACCTGATCCTTCTTGCAATGAACGAAAGGGGTTACAGGAACCTTCTTAAGCTCAACACAATAGCATGGACCGAGGGGTTTTACTATAAACCGAGAATTGACCATGAGACTCTTGAAAAACACAACGAAGGATTGATTTGCCTTTCCGCATGTATTGCAGGCGAAATCCCGAGGCTGATTCTTTCAGGAAGAAAAGACGAGGCTATGAATCGGGCCGCCTGGTATAAGGGTGTTTTCGGAGACAGGTTTTATCTTGAGATCCAGAGACATGGAATTGAGGATGAGAAAAAGGTCAACGATGTTCTGATAAACGAAATATCCCCTGCCCTCGGCATTCCTCTCGTGTGTACAAACGATATCCATTACATCGAAAAGGAAGATTGGGATGCTCACGACACCCTTCTCTGCATCGGAACGAAAGCCTTGAAGAACGATGTCGACAGACTGCGTTACGAAAAGGGAGAGTTCTATTTTCGTACCGAAGAGGAGATGCGCAAGCTCTTTTCGGATGTTCCGGAAGCGGTGGACAATTCGGGTGTGATCGCATCAAGATGCAATCTCGAAATCCAGTTCCCTGGTCCTGTTCTTCCCAAAGCCCCTATTCCTGAACAGTATGAGAGCGATGCCCAATGGCTTGAGGATATTGCGAAAAAAGGACTTGTAAGGCGTTACCCGAATGCAACGCAAGAAGAATTCAAGAGCCTTGAATCACGCCTTGAGCACGAGCTCGATACAATCATCAAGATGGGTTTCGCCTCTTACTTCCTTATTGTCCAGGATTACATAAACTGGGCGAAGGACCACGACATTTCCGTTGGTCCAGGAAGAGGTAGCGGTGCCGGAAGCCTTGTCGCATACAGCATCGGAATAACGGATATAGACCCCATAAGGTTCGATCTGCTTTTCGAGAGATTCCTGAACAGCGAAAGGGTTTCAATGCCTGATTTCGATGTTGATTTCAGTGATGAAAGACGTGGCGAGGTTATAGAGTATGTTCTTAACCGATACGGACGCGATCATGTCGGTCAGATTGCGACATTCGGAACCCTTAAGGCCAAGGCGGTGGTCAAGGATGTTGCCAGAGTTCTCGGTATCTCGCCTACAAAGGCGAATGAGATCACTTCGATAATTCCCGATGCAATTCCCGACAAGAAGGAAGTCTATCTTGCCGATGCTCTCGAGGCGGAACCCATGCTCAAGGATTATATGCGTGATCCGCTGTATGAGAAGCTGTTCGAAACGGCAATGAAGCTTGAAGGAATGGCAAGGCATGTTTCCCTTCATGCCGCGGGTGTCGTCATAGGCAGAGAGGTTCTTGATGAGTATGTGCCGTTGTGTATGCCTGATCAGAATGGAAGACCTGCAACACAGTATCCCATGACCCAGATTGAGGATTGCGGACTTGTGAAAATGGATTTCCTTGGTCTCAAGACCCTTACCCTGATTGATCATGCTGTCGAGCTTATCAGGAAAAAGAATCCGGATTTCAATATCTCGAACATTCCTGACAACGACGAAAAGACCCTGAACATGCTCAGAAAGGGAGATTCAAGTCTCGTGTTCCAGTTTGAGAGTCTTGGTATGCAGGATATCCTTAAAAGAATGGTTCCCCAGGACATCAACGACCTTGTTGCCCTGAATGCCCTGTACAGGCCCGGTCCGATGCAGTTCATCGATAAATTCATCGAGGGCAGACATCATCCTGAATCAATAACCTATCCTGATCCGTCGCTTGAAGAACTTCTCAGGCCTACATACGGTGTAATCGTATATCAGGAACAGGTCATGAAGGCCGCACAGATTATTGCGGGGTATTCTCTCGGACAGGCGGACATCCTTCGCAGAATCATGGGCAAGAAAAAGAAAGAGGCCCTTGCTGCAGAGCTTGTGAAGTTTATCGACGGCGCCGTCGCAAAAGGTCATTCAAGAGAGCATGCAGAGGAGATCTTCCACATTCTCGAACCTTTTGCAGGATATGGGTTCAACAAGAGCCATGCGGTGGCCTATACGATGATTTCCTATCGTACGGCATATCTCAAGGCCCACTACCCTGTCGAATTCCTTGCCGCCAACCTTACGAATGAAATCGGAAACCCCGACAAGTTCGAAGAGTATCTGCGTCTTGCGAAAAAGACGGGCATCAGGCTTCTTCCCCCGTCTGTCGATTGTTCCGAAACCGGATTCACTGTAGAGGGTGATGCCATCCGATATGGTCTTTCCGGAATTCGCAACATGGGAGATGAACCTGCAGCGCTGATTGTGGAAGAAAGAAGAAGAAACGGTCTTTACAAGGAGTTCTGCAACTTTGTGAAGAGGTCCAATCCTCAGCTTCTGAATACAAGGGTTCTTGAGGCGCTTATCTGTGCGGGATGTTTTGAAGGCGACAAGGATGCGATGCTGTACAACATAGGCGGATTGATCGCGTATGAAAAGAAAAACCGTGAGGCCTATGATGTCGGACAGTTCTCTCTCTTCGATACCGATTATGTGTTCGAGGAACCGATAAGCCGCAAGACAAGGGAAGAATGGGCATCTCTTGAAAGAACCTTTCTCGGCTGCTACATAAGTTCCAATCCCCTTGGAGGATATCCGGACGAGATTGCGAACACAAAAGAAGAGGAAAACGGACAGATAAGGACGCTTGGTGTGGTCATTGCCCGTCAGGACAGAACGACCCGCAAGGGTGAGAGAATGGCCAAAATCACAATCGAGACGCGCAAAAGCGTACAGGAATGTATTGTTTTTCCCTCGAGATACGAATGCTTTCCGAGTGATATACGCCCGGGAAGTGTCTGGATCTTCAGAGGAAGAGTGAAAAAGGATGAACAGGGGTATCTGTTTATCCTCGATTCTGCCGAAAGGCCGGATACGGAAGAATCCGAGACCATCTGACAGTGGTCTCGGTCTTCCTTTTTGCAAAGGATGCCATGAAAAGAAAAAATCAGAAGGTCGGTCTTTTCATAGATGCCGACAATACACAGCTTTCGAAGCTTGAGGAGATCTTCAAGTTTGTGGAAACGCTCGGAAGCATTGTTGTCCGTAAAGCATACGGAAACTGGGTCTATCTGAGCAGACAGTGGGCACAGGAGATTCCGAAATACGGAATTGCTGCAAGGCAGTGTTTTTCCACATGTCCGAAAAAGAACGCTTCGGATATTTCGTTGACCATTGATGTGACGGAGAAACTTGTTACGGAAGCAGACATCGATACTTATGTGATCGTTTCAAGCGACAGCGACTTCACACCTCTTGCAATGGTGATCAAGACACGCAACAAAAACGTAGTCGGAATCGGTAAAAACACTACCCCGGAGAATTTCAAGAATGCCTGTACTCACTTTGTGGATATAGACCGGATTCCTGAAAACGGAGAAAAACCGGTTTCGGCAGGGCCTCACAAAACTCTTACGGGAAAACTTCTTGTTGAAGAGCTTTACAGTTTCGGGAAGTCAAAGCATTTCAAGGACCGCAAGGGATATGTGAATCTCGACAAGGTGCTGCGCAGAATCGCTGCAAAATACAAAATCGAAGACTTCTCTCCGATGGACTATGGCAAAAGGCATTTCTATCAGTTCATTGTAAACGACCGGAGATTTACGCTTGACGGCCACCAGAAGTACAAAGTGAACGCTTCAATCTGTCAGAATTGAAATTCATGATCCCGTAAAAACAATCATCCGCCGTGATACAATATCCGGCGGATTTTTTTTTATAATGTGCGGCTGTCTTTTGGATTCCTTGAGGTTCTTTTTTTGGAAACCTGATCCTTTTTGACTTCATAATCTGATTCAAGCCATTTTTGTCCCATTATTGCGGCATCCCATGTTTCGGGTTTTCCGTTGCTTCCGACACTGCAGACGACATAATCACCGGGCTCTCCGAATACCGTTCTTCCACAAATGAGATTCACACCTTCCGGAACCTGTTTCACATAAAGCTCGGACCTTCCGTCCTTGCTGCGCATGAGCTTGAAATCCTTGATGTTGTCTTCAACCCATGTCTCAAATCTGATTTCGGTTTCCTTCTGGTTGTTGAATTTTTCAAAGGCGGCTTTGTCGTACCAGTTGTCTTTTGAGTATCCCAATTTTCGCATCAGGCTGTTCACCTCATCAAGTGAAAGGGGCTCCAAACCGTCTTTGCCTTTTTTTGCAAGGACACAGTCTCCGTAAACGTCTGCTCCTATGAACATCGCAAAAGCATTTGGAACAGCTCTGCCTGTGGCAGGACCGAAACCGTCGTGGACAATGACATAATCGGGAAACATTGTTTCTTTGACTTCTGTCAGGTTGTAGGGGATCTCGTTCTTCGGCAGGAAGCCCAACAGACTTTTCCTGGGGTGTTCCGCAAGAAGATAAAAGGGCTTTTCTTCTTTGCCGGTGTTTTCTGTGTTTGGGTGTATTTTCTTCTCCTTATTGTCATGCGGTTTTCTGGCAAGGAATTCGCTCTGATCCGGACGGGTTTCGGGTGTATTGAAAATACTTTTGTAAGGTTCTGCCGTTTGGATAAAGTTGTCTATGTCCATAATATTTGTTCCTTTTCGTGATGGTTATAGTTGTTTTCGATGTATTTGCGAAGTCAAAAGAAAACACACAACAAATGCATGTCACCACTTCCTAATCTTTTCAAACCGTGATACTATATATATTATGTTCAAAAAGAAAATTACATTGTTATGTATACTGATGGCAATACTGCTTCTCCCCTGTTTTGCTCTCTCCCCTAAAGATATTATTTTCGGTGTCGGAGCAGAGGGGCTTGGTTCCGTAACAGATACTTCTAGAGCCGTCTGTGCCCAAATCGATATAGGGGCGAACCTGGATGCAGGCGTTTTCGTCTCAGACAATATAGGAGTGGTATTCACCGCTGCATTTGATTTTAGAGCCTTTGCGAAGCAGTACAACAGATTCATCGACGTTCCCAAGACCAAGAAAATTGAGGCGGGTATCGGAGTTCTCTGGAAAAATGAAGGCTTCGCACTTTCCGGCAGTGCGGGATTGGTGATGACGGATATAGGAAACACATGGGACTGCGGCGCTTTCCTGCGCATTGTTCCGAAATTCAACATCTTTGAATATGAAGCCCTCGACTATGCGATAGGCATTCCGGTTGAAGTGGTTTATTCCGGAAACATATCCTCCCTGAGTATCGGAGTCATGGCAAGAATGGAGGTTGACCTGTGATGAGAAAATTTGTTTTGTATCTTTTTGTCGTTTTGGCAGCTGTCTGTCTTTGTTCCTGCAAGGATTATGTCGAAGGAGGAGCAGGCAAGATGCACATCCTCAGCATCGGTCTGACTTATCAGGGTACCGGGGCATCAACCCTCGGAGGTCCTGTCAACGACGCCCTCGAAACAGGAACGGCCATGGATAAGATAATGAATTCGAAGAGCATCCCCAGGAGTCTCTCGTTCATGATTCAGGAGACGGGAACTGAGGATCGTGAGGATATTAATTATCCCACAGCCGAACATATCGTGAACAAAATTGGTTCTTTGAAGCCTTCCTCCAATGATCTTGTCTTCGTGTTCTATTCGGGTCATGGACAGAATGTTTATTGGGCGGAATGCCCTGTGTGTTCACACGAGACTTATGTGTTCTATGAGGAAGAACTTAAGGACGATTACTATTGTTCGGAGTGTCTGGCAAAGCACGATCTTCTTCTGGGACTTTCAAATGTCCTCAAAAACAAGGGACAGTCGAGTTCTGCTGCTGCGGCACAGTGGCTTGCCGGCACAATCTCGGGAAGCGAGTACATCACGGCCCTGAAAGCCGATTCCTGTGATTTGACAAGAGAGATTCTTGAACTTGTGAGATATATCTCTGATTGGACTGAAGATGACTCCTATCTCAATCCCCTTTTCTCTGTAAGAGCATTTATGGTCGGTGCGCCAGAGAAAATTGTCGGCTTCAAACAGTGGATGTACGAATCATTCGGTTCTAAACAAACTCTTGCGGGAGACCTTGCGACAAAGATTTATCAGGATGCCTTTTTTCCCGAGGCAGAGTCTTATCCGTCGGATATGTCCGGTTATTATACGGCAATGAGAGCACGTCTTTCCTCCTACTATACCATGTACGATGCAGATTGGCTTGTTTTTGAGAAGTGTTGGCGCACGTATTCAAGTACTGTATGGGCGGACGGAACAAACTGGACGGAGCTTTACCTTGACAGCATCGTGGCTCAACTCAACGCATTGCCGTGCAGGTCTGTCTTTGTTGTTGACTGCTGCTATTCCGGACATGCGGAAAAGGGCCACGATTTCCAAGACGTTTCCTTTGGAAAGGCCTTTACTTCCATGTTCAAGAAAATAAACGCCGACAAGATAACTATCCTTTCCGCCTCCACACCGGACCAGGTGTCGATTGACACATACAAGGAAACAGAAGACGGCCAATCCGAAAGACACGGACTCTTTACGATTGCACTTCTTGATGTGTTGGGTTGGCATCACTCGGCATCCAAGATGACATATGTGACTGTAAACGGAGAGATAAGGGCTGTTCATGGATATCTTGGAACGACCCCCGAAAGAATGACTGCATCCGAGGTTATGGAAAAGATAAGAGATTCCTGGACATATATGAATCAGACACCCCTTGTCAATACGACGTATCTTGGAACGGTTTTCATTCCGTGATATCCGGAGAGAGATATGGAAGAGAAATCAGCCATTGATATGTATTTGAACGACGTCAAGAAATACAGAACTCTTCCCCCCGAGAAGGAGGAAGAGATTTATTCTGCTCTTGTCAACGGGACCGAGGCTGAGAAAAAGAAGGCCAGAGGAGACCTTGTGATCCACAATGCCGGTCTTGCATATACTTTGGCGAAAAAATATGACGGTCTCGGAATTCCGATTGAGGACCTTGTCATGAGTGCAAACGAGGGCCTGTGTGTTGCATCTGAGAAATTTGACCCTTCGCGAAATGTAAAATTCAGCACATATGCTTTCTTTTGGGTGAGACATTATCTGAACAGATTTGTTCAAAATTCCCATGACATAAGAATTCCCAAGACAAAAGCAACGCTTCTGGGCCGTCTTGGTGAAATAAAGGCAAAAAACGAAGATGTTCTTGCAATTTCCGAACTGGCGGAAATCCTGGGCATCTCCGAAGAACAGGCAGAGCAAATTAAAAATCTCGAAGGTTTTGCGCAAACGGTGAGTTTTGACTCTCCTTTGGACGGAACCGATTCATCGACCTTGGGGGATTTGATTTCCGACGAACGGGAAGACATCCACCTGTCTGTTGAAAAGCAGCTTATGCGGGAACGGGTCCGTGAAGCTCTTGATGACATGACGGTTGAAGAGAGTGAAATCCTCCGCATGTGTTACGGAATCGGAAGAAGAAAGATGTCGACACAGGAGATCGCGGAGGAGATGTTCCTCAGCAGAAGAAGGATACAGCAGTTGATCCAGAAGGCGGAGGACCATCTTGAGTTGCGTTTGAGAAAGTATTTTGTGAATGAGGATTGAATATGTTTAAACGTTTATGTGTTCTTTTGGTTGTTTTTCTTATTCTCTTTGTCTCGTGTGACAGTGAAATGATGTCCAAATCATCGTCCGGATCATCTTCATCTTCCGGATCAAGCACTTCGTCGACATCTTCGGTTGCCTCTTCAACCTCGTCAACATCTTCGGCTTCATCTTCAACCTCAACCTCAAAGTATTCGAGCACTTCGTCAACAACCAAAACAAGCACTTCGACGAGCAGCACGAAAACCTCGTCATCTTCAACCGTTACGGGTTCTGAGACAACCCCTGCAACTGCATCTTCGTCTTCCGTATCGGGGCGGAATTCCCAGCCGGCATATACTTCCGTATATACCGCACCTGCTCCTGTCGTAAAGAAAACAAGACCCAATGGGGTTTCAAAGATATATGCACCCGCGCCCGAATCAAGAGATCTTGATTTCGGCACCATGGATGACTTTTCGGGGGTTCCGGTTGTAAGTGCGAATATTTCGGATGTGATCGAGGGGCTTTTCAAGCTCTACGGCAACGACAACGGAGAAATATTCGTCCGGGGTGATGAAATGTTTGCCGTTATAGATCTTTCTTCTTACAAAGGCCGTATAACCCTTGATGTCACGGGAACAATGCAGGACAGAGGCCTTATGATTATTGCCCCCGACTCTGTAAAGATAATACTGAACAACGTGTCGATATCTTCATCCTGCACTCCGTGTCTTGTTGTCAACGGATCTGAAAGAGTTTATCTCGAACTTCAGGGACGTAATATCTTCGTCGATGGAAGAAAATACGGAACGATGTATTCCGATCAGGAAGAGGGCCTTTTGTATTTCGGTTCCGGTTTCAGAGGGCAGATTTCCGAACATGCGGAAATGGTAAGAGATTTCGCTTTCGGAAACGCCGGTTCTGCCTCCGTTCTTTGTAACGGAGCAGGACTTATTGTTGAAGGAGCGGGTTCCCTGGACGTTGTGGCGGAGTATGGAAACGCTGTGCAATCGTCGGACTATGTAAAAATCAACGGCGGTTTTCTGAGTGTGCTTTCGATGGGTCTTGACGGAATATTCTGTGAGAACGCATTCATCATGAACGGCGGAGAAGTTTCCGTAAACGCCATTGGAAATCAAGAAGGCTTTGAGAGCAACGGTATTGTGGTGTCAGGAAACCCAAAGTATCCCGGAGAAGGTCAGATTTCCATAAACGGTGGAAAATTATCTGTCTCTTCTACCGGAAAAGGACTCTGTTCTGCATGGAATGGAGTTTCTGCAGGCAATGGTGAAGCCGACAATCGTCCATATCCGCGCGTCGAATTCAATGGCGGTACCGTAAACATAAAAACAACGGGAACCCCGTATTCCTCACATTCCGTCTCCGGTCTGCTCATGCAGGACGGAAGAGTCTCGGACACGGTTGTTCCCGACTTTTCCCCGAATGCCGTTGAGGCCGGAATCAGGATCGGCATGTCGGGCGGAGATGTGAAAATCACCTCAAACGCCCGCGGCTTATGTGTTCTGGACGATGCTGTTTCCAGCATTGTCCTGCAAGGCGGCAATCTCGACGTTGTGTCCGTGGAAGATTGTTTCAATGCCCGCGGAGACATATTCCTCGAAGGGTGCAATGTGCAGGCTGTCGCAACGGACGGCATGGTGTTCAATCCCAATTACTATACGGCATATATAACAAAAGGCTCTCTTGTCGGATTTGGAAAAAACGAACCCCAAGATGACATGACATGTATTCAGACTACTGTCTTCCTTGGAACAGAATATCTCGGAACCGAAGGGGATCGCATCATGCTTACGGATTCTGATGGTACTGTGGTCCTCGATGAGATCATTCCCGGAAGAAATCTTACAGCCGTGTTCAGCTCTGAAAACCTTCAGATGAACCACTCCTATATTTACGCGAAAGGTGTTCCGGAAAACGGGGAAAGCCTGACGGACGGAGGACGGGAAATAAGTTTTGACGGAAATGCAAACGCCTATGGTATGCCTGAATTCAAAATCCCCGAAGAGGATTATATAACCGTTTCGGAAGAAAAGCCCGCAACTCCGGTTCAGACGGCACCTCTTTCGGACGAAGAACAGATGAGAAAAATGATTGAGGACCTTAAAAACAAGGCCTCAAAGGAGTGAATTTTTAGTGAATGAAGAAACCAGAAAGGCAAGAAAAGCCTTGTATGTGCTTTGTCGCAGAATCATGAAAAGCGGTATTTGTTTCGAATACATCACGCTTGAACCCGAATTCGGTCTCGGACGCCTGAATATCGGTTTGTGGAATACCCGTCCGAATTACGATGAATCCATGCTGGAACACAGATCTGATTCTCCGGAGGGCTTTTCCGCCCTTATCAACGGGAATTCATTTGATCTTGGAAAGCCGTCAAAAGCCGTCGATTACCGTTTCATGTGCATCAAAAGAACACTGAGCATGGAAGAGGACAGGGCTTGGATGGAAGCAGAGGAAAAACTGTTTGCAAAGAAGGTCTCATCTCAGAAAATCGGAGAGCTTCAGAATATGTGGGAGGCTTCCTGTGCGGAAGACCGCCTCGACAAAAGAGAGGCTCTTGAACTTATACGGAAAATCCAGAAAGCGGAGGCCTGAGGAGTAGTATATATGGAAATAGGATTTGCAATCATATTCATTGCGGCGGTTTACATAGCCGTCAACTATATAAGGATAAAGAAAATGGACGAGGGTTCTCCGGAGCTTGTCCGTATGGCTGCAATAATACGAGACGGAGCAGCCAGATTCATTGTCACCGAATTCAAGGCAATAAGCGTTGTCGTCGTTGTCCTTGCCGCGCTGTTCTCGTTGTTCGTGGAAACATGGTCGGGGTTGACGCTCATCCTCGGTGCGCTTATGAGTTCTGCGGCATGTATCATCGGGATGCGGAGCGCCACATATGCGAACGTAAGAACGGCAGCCCGTGCCGACAAAACAAGAAGTATAGGAAAAACGGTTTCCGTTGCCCTGTGCGGCGGCTCAATAAGCGGTCTTTCCGTTCAGGTTCTCGGATTCTTCGGGCTTTTGGTTATACTGAAGGTGTCCGGTATGCCTGATCCCGATGCAACAGGGCATGGGATTCTGACGCATTATCTGTGTAATCCGACCGTGATAAGACTTACTACCTACTCTCTCGGATGTTCGGTAACGGCGATGTTCAACCGCGTTGCGGGTGGTAACTATACAAAGGCTGCAGACATCTCATCAGATATTCTTGCGAAAATCCGTCATGACATGCCGGAGGATGATCCTCGCAGTCCTTCTGTCATAGCCGATTTCATCGGTGACAATGTGAATGATATTGCGGGAAACTGTTCCGATCTTCTGGAAAGCTTTGTCGCAACCATTGTCGCCGCATTGATGATTGCCGTTACGGTTTTCCGTACGGGAAACATGTCGCAGGAGCTTTTTGCCGCAAGCATCCGTTTTCCGATAATGTTCAGTGTCGCAGGATTGGCCGGAAGTCTGGTGGCCATTCTGCTTGTTTCTTCCAAAAGAGAGCTTTCCGAAAACCCTGCAAAGGATCTTGATCTTGTCTCCTGGGTTGCGGCTGCAGTGATCGCGGTCTTGGGATTTGTCATTACAAAAAGTTGTTTTGCAGACTTGAGTTCCGGTTTCTCTTCGGGCTGGCTTGCTCCTTGGTTCTCTGCAATTCTGGGAATCATGAGTGGAGTTGCGATCGGGAAGATTACCGAATACTATACAAGTGCCGATTACAAGCCCACAAGAAGGATTGCCGAAATAGCAAATGAAGGCGATGCCTTTGTCATTACAAAAGGCGATGCCGTCGGCTCTAGGTCTTGTCTCCTCCCTATTCTGTTCATCGGAATCTCCCTGTTCGTTTCGGGGAAAATCTGCGGTACATACGGAATTGCCGTTTCCGCTTTGGGAATGCTGTCGTTTGTCGGAGCAACCGTATCGATTGATGCTTTCGGACCGATTGCGGATAACGCGGGTGGACTTGCGGAGGCTTGTCATCTCGATGAAGACGTCAGAAAGATAACCGACAAGCTTGATTCTGTCGGAAATACGACCGCTGCGATTGGCAAAGGCTTTGCAATAGGATCGGCCGCATTTGCAACCGTTTCCCTTATCATCGCCTATGTGGGAAACTATACGTCCCCGGGCATTGCGGAGGTTCTAAATATCGCACATTTCACCGTCATTGCCGGAGGAATAATCGGTGGCGGACTCATTGAGTATTTCAGTGCGATTCTGTCCGACAATACCATAGAAAGCGCAAGGCTTATGGCTGACGAAGGAGACAGACAGCTTTCCGAGCCCGGCGTAATGGAAGGAACAAAACTGCCGGATTACAACAAGGCAATCGAAATGGCCGCAAGGGAGGCCCTCAGAAAAATGATAGTTCCTTCCGTTATTTCAGTTGTTGTTCCCCTTCTCGGGGGAATACTGTTTGGGGCGGAGTTTGTGGGCGGTGTTCTTGTCGGTGCCACGATAGTTGCAATACCCCGGGCAATCTTCATGGGAAATTCCGGCGGGGCTTTTGACAATGCAAAGAAATATATCGAAAGCGGGGCTGTGGAAGGACACGGCAAAGGAAGCGCTGCACACAAGGCCGCTGTCACAGGAGATACCGTGGGAGATACAAGAAAGGATGTCGTGGGCGTCGCCTTGGACATCTTCATAAAGAGCATGTCTACTGTCGCGAATACATTGTGTTCATTGTTCGTGAGGTATTCGTTGTTCAGATAAAAAAACAGAATGCGCAGCCGCTATGTCGTTCATAAACAGTGCTGCGCACTCTTTTATGGGTTTTATAGAGGAGAGGGGTATATGTGGTTTTTGACAATGTTGGGTATCTTTTGTTTTGGTTTTGTACTTCGAACAA
>Ga0265298_10004891_pt1 | contig 16979 bp, 30 predicted proteins | sample AusTroGonzalo_MG_3_FD_193486 | JGI IMG/M metagenome (GOLD analysis project Ga0265298, IMG submission 193486) | Bovine rumen microbial communities from tropical cattle in Woodstock, Queensland, Australia - Gonzalo_01 | ecosystem: Host-associated > Mammals > Digestive system > Stomach > Rumen ... | reverse complement strand
GCCGGCAGAAAAAACCGCTTTCGGCATGAACATTCGGAACTTCCGTTTTGAATATGTCACGGATCCCGGCACCGGTGCAACGGATGGCGGAGTTGACACCAACACGGAAAAATACGTCGATCATGTTTACGTGAAAACCGAGGACGAAGCGGGCAACAAGGTCTGGAAAGAAATCGAATATGTGGCAGGAGCAGACACAAGCGCGCATAGTGGGCTGGCACTGAACTACAAGCGCTGGTTGTCGCTGACCCCCGAAGTCATGCGCGCATGGTTTAAGGCAGACCCGCCACAAGCGGAACAGACCTTCAATCGGTATTGCGTAAGGTACACGGGCGCACCGGATACCACAGTGGATGTGACCTATCAGACCGCCACCGCCTGGAGCAACACCAGCGGATACCCAAAAGCCACGAAGGAGCACGTTTTCACCATAAAGAACAGCGGAGCATACCAAAGTGGAACCGTGCAGCAGATAGCCTACAAGATCACGGGGCTGACAAGCGGCCGAAAGTATTGGTTTAACTTCTGGGCGAAATTCACGGGAGCCGAGTTTGGCGAGGACTTCCGGAAGGGCCTTGGCCTTGTGTGGTCAACTTCCAGCACGATCAACACAGATGATTGGGAAGGGGATCCGCATACTTACAACGATACCACCAAGTATTTGTCCATGTATCGAATCAACAGCAAGCGATATTATGAGGCGGGTGTGACTGCTACCGCATCGACGATGTATATGATTCTGACCGTGGGAGACCTTACAGATGGCAACGACATCACATTTACGATGGGTGATTTGGTTATCGCTCAGGAGCAGAAAAAATATGCCAGAAGCATACACATTTACGACGTAGACACCAAGACGTGGGTAAAATACAAGCCCTTTGGCACGTCGGACGACGACAGCGAGAGTGATATCTCGTATTTGAACGAGCTGAACGACGTGGAAATCAGCAATGCACAGAACGGCGAGGTGCTGACATATCGAAACGGCTCTTGGATAAATGCCGCGGCTGGTGGTATTCAGTATGTGGAAATCTCGCGGGCCAATTACACGGCACTACCAACGGCAGACAAAGAAGACCCGACAAAAATCTATTTAGTGGAGGATTAAACGCATGAGCGGAATCTACCATAAAAACAAAGAATGGGCGAATGTAACAGAGATAAACAAAAGCGGGGCAACGGCAACGGAGGATGCCAGCACGATTACTGTGAATGGTAAAACGTATGGCGTTAAAAGGTCTCTGTCTGACCTCACCGACACAGCAATCACAAGTCCGTCTGATGAGGATGTGTTGCAGTATGATGGCGATTCATCGAAGTGGGTAAACGTAACATGGGCATCGTTCAAAGCGAAGTTGAAAACATATTTTGATTCAATTTATGCGAAGATTTCAAGCCTTGCCGCCCATGCGACAGTGCCACTTGACAATACCACGTTAAAGATTGGTTCTGATGGTAGTGACAGCGCGGTTTATTCTACTTGCACTAAGAGTACGTATTATCCGAGTACAAGTTATTTGAGTCTTTTAACAAAGACGGCTTTTGATGCGACACAGCAACAAGAGGTATTTATACCGCAAGTAGATATTGCCGAAAAAACCGACACCGCCCCTTACATCTACCGCCCTTCCGTGGCTAATGGTGACAGAGTAAGTGAAGATATTGTAGGGGCTAGTGTGGGGTGGAATCAGTTAGTACAGAATGGTGATTTTTCAATCGGTACGTCTAATTGGTCTGCGAGAAATACATCATACTCAACTATATCTGCATCGAACAAAAAACTAACTCATACAATTATAGCGGGGCAGAATAGGAATAGTTATGATTTTGGCTTTCAGCAAGACAACCTTATAAAAAACGCAACACATAAGCACTTAGTTACATTTACGGTGACAACAACGCTTGCAACTAGCGTTAGAGTAGAGGTTGGCGGTTCTTCTAAGTTTACTTCCGCAGTATTGGATGCAAACAAAAAATACACTTTTTCTTTTATTTGTGAACCGTCCACATATAGCCAAGGAATATTACTTTATCCGCATAGCGCAGTAGACAGAGTTACGACTACGGCGTTTACGTTAACATGGGAAAATATATGGATAACGGATTTAACACTTGATTTCGGCGCAACCATAGCCGACCACATCTATTCCTTAGAGCAAGCCACAGCAGGAAGTGGTATAGCATGGTTGAAATCCTATGGATTCTTTACAAAATCATACTATCCCTACAACGCAGGGGAGTTATTGAGTGTTGAGGTTGAGGGGAAGAAGTATGTGGGGAAGAATTTGTTTTACTCTGCCACAAAGAGAACGGCGCAAAACTTATCGGGTGTAGGCATAACTGCATGGGTAGACGATGAAGGAATTATAAGAGGTAGCGGAACTACAACGGGTAGTTATGGTAAATATCTGTTTTTGGCAAGTAGTGACGGCGGGGCATGGAATACGGGAGAAAGTGGCTTATTTATTAAGGGCGCTACAAGTTTAAGTAATGTATCCTATGTAGTGGCATACTCAACAACTCCCGATGGCTCAAAAACGTATCAAAGCATAGGCACAAGCGGTTATTATGTGCCCGCTAATTGTTATATCCAACAGATTTATTTACAACAAACATCTTCAAACAAAGCGGTTACTTTTGAAGTTGCGCCGCAAGTAGAATTTGGCAACACCGCCACCACCTACGAACCATACAAAGAACGCACCTACACCTTCCCCTCTCAAACCCTGCGAGGACTATTTACGCTTGTGGATGGGGAGTTAAAGGCGAGTGGGGATGTGTACGACGATAGCGGGGTTGTAACGAGGAAATACGGTATTGTAAACCTTGGGTCGCTTACATATACCTATGCTTCGGGCGATGCAACGCCAAACTTCCAAGCCACGTTAACGGGTATAAAAACCTTTTCGGGATGGGATACAAAGCCAAATCTTGTTTGCGGGAAGTATGCGCTAAAAGGTGGATGGAATAGCACTTTCGGAGTTGCGGGGAATGATAAATGTATATCTGCGACACCTAACGGAAAGATTGGTATTTCTGATAGTGCTTATACAGACCCAACGGCATTTAAGAACAGTTTGAACGGTGTATATCTCACTTACGAACTCGCTACACCAACCACCGAGCAAGCAGAACCACTTGTTATGCCTCAAATCTGCGACAAGAACGGAACAGAGGAATTTATAACCACTTCCATCGTACCCGTAGGGCATGAAAGCACATACTACAATTACCCCGACTACATGGAAGAAGGGGAGTACAAAGATTTTAGGGATAGGGTGGACTATGCGCCAGAGCGGGCGAAGTGGCATCAAGTCGGAATATACGCCAACGGCGACACCATTACCATTGATGGCTATTACAACGAGATCATGCTTGTTCCGAACCACTATTCGGGAACAACGCTTTTAGCCTGTGCATCACCCGCCATCTTTCCGTTCTCGCTGTTCAAATCCATCACCCTGCAGAACAGCACTGAATCAGAACGAATCGACATTACACCCGCAGGAGTTGTAGGCGTGACGGGTACTTATTTTAGCAATGTAAGCATATTTGTGCGCTAACCACAGAAAGGAACCCACCATGGAATCAATCATTGTCGCAGTCATAACCGGGGGCGCTTCGCTTATTGGCGTAATCCTCACGAACAGCATCTCAAACAACAAAATTGAACAGCAAATCGTCACAGCTCAGGCCGTGACCGACACCAAGATCGAGGCACTGACGGAAGAAGTCAAGAAACACAACACATTCGGTGACAGGATCACCAAACTCGAAACCAAGGTTGACATTCTCGAAAGGGGGAAAAACTAATGAAAATTAACAACAAACTGTATGACATCCTCAAGTATTTCGCAATGTTCTTTTTGCCGGCGCTGGCTATCCTGGTACAAACAATCTTTTCCATTTGGCGAATCCCGTATGGCGAACAGATTTCGCAAACCATCGTCGCCATCAATGCCTTCCTCGGCGCGTGCCTTGGTATCTCCACCATGGCCTATAAGAAAGAGCAGGAATCATTATGAAGGTGATTATTGGCTCGGCCCGTGTCGATGAGCGTGGCAAGTATTCCGGAGGAAAAGCGGGGGACCAAAAACAGAAAAGCGCTCCTGATCTTGGCGGTGAGGTGTCCATGCAAAACTTCTACGTCCATAAAAAAGGCTGGAACATCATGCGTGCCACATCCGCCGTACATGCGGAACACATTGCCTATGCAATGGTGAACGCTTGCGACAATCCAAACATTGGATATGACCAAGGGCAGCGGCTGAACATTCTGAAATATGGAACCAAGGCCACAGTCAAGACAGAGTGTGATTGTTCGTCACTTGTACGCAAGTGCGTTTTGGAAGCTACCGGTAAGGATCCGGGGAACTTTACCACCGCAAACGAGGTGGCCGTGCTCAGTGCGACAAAGTTGTTTTATCCCGTCATACCATACAAAACCGGCACACCGCTATATAACGGCGACATCCTGGTTACAAAAAGTAAGGGCCATACCGTCATAGTATGCCAGGGGCTGCCCCGGATCGAGACCATTGACCAGCCACACGCGGAATACTTCCCGCAGTATTTCGGCAGCTCGAACAGTATCCGCGATGCGCTGGTGGGTATGGGTGTCAATGGCTCATACGAAAACAGGTGCAAGATTGCGGCGGTCAATAACATCGAGGAGTATTCCGGAACCGCTGCCCAGAACATGAAATTGTTGGCGCTTTTGAAGTCCGGGAAGCTGAAAAAACCGTCATAATTTACCCAAATTTTAACGAATTTACCCAAAAAATTACCCAAACATTACCCAAAATTTTCACATAAACCCTTATAGATAGGGCGTTATAGTGTCGATGTTTGTGGGTTCAAGTCCCACCGCCGGCAGTCCGATAAATACCCCTCAAATGCTTATGTTATGGGCGTTTGAGGGGCTTTTTTATTGGGTTTGTGAGGTTTCCAAGAATAGCCTATTTATTGGGGTAAAAGTGAGACTTTTGAAAAATTTACCCAAAAATTACCCAAAAAATGTGTGTGGGGTTTGCACCCACCGCCGGGCCTAGCCTAAAAAATCAGCGATCTTTTTGTTCATCTCGGCTGCCACGTCAATGATTTCGTTCTTGTAAATCTTGTTTAGCGTGTAATTCGACTTCCATCCACCATTGGCTTGAATGTAAATATCTGGAACCCCGAGAGCGTGCGCCATGCTTGCATAGTATGACCGGAAGTCATGGAACCTAAACCGAGGGATCCCCAGGCGCTTTGTTGTCTCCCGGAGGTGGTCGTTCAATCTGTTCGGGTGTCCGTCAAAGCATCGGCCTTGTTTCTCCCGGATCAGGGCGGCCACCTTGTCATCGACATATATCCTGCGGTTGGATTGGGCGTTTTTTCCATAGTCTTTGATAAGCCATACACCATCCGCGCCCTGGACGTATGCCCGGTGAATGTGCAGGATGTTCCCATCGAGATCTTCCGTCGCGGTGGCGCAGACCTCAGAACGGCGGAGGCCGTAACATCCCAAACGGTATGGCAATTCGTATCGGCTCCCCGCCACGGCATCGAGCACCATTTCAACCTCGCCCTGTGAAGGCGTGTGGCGCTCATATACGGCTTTCTGCGGAAGAGTGGTAGAGATTTTCAACGATGGACGATAAAGCCCCAAAATGGCCGAAATAAGGCTGTGGACATTATGCACGGATTTGGCGCTGTGTGTGGCCGAATAGTCGCTGATTTCCTTCTGTATGAGCTCCTGCGTGATGGCAGCAGTCTTTGTGCGCTTGAAGTTGTCAGAAAGCGCTTTGATGATGCTGTTATAACTACGCTTGGTGGACGGACTGAGCACGTTCTCTTTGACCAGCATATACTTCCGGGCCGATTCCTCGAAAGTGTCCTTTGTGGTTCCCGTCGGATCCGCCGTGCCAATCTTCTCACCTATGAGGTCAGCGGCCTCTCGCTTTGTTGGCTTTTCATCCACGCTCACCCGGTAGCGGATCCCGTTTCGCATTTCCGTTATTCTCCACTTTTTGCCCACTTTTTCAATCGTCATTCCTACCACCTCCATTTTCATTCCGAGAGCATTCCGAAACCATTCCTGGACCATTCCGAAACAATATTTTGTGGCTCCCCACTTGCGCGGACACTATATGGTGTGGTATAATATTGCCGTGCAGATATGGGAAGAAAGTTTTGGTATCCAATTTCCTTCAACTCAAAATGTTTCCAATGATCCCCGAGAGCCCCGGCCTATTGGTCGGGGTTTTCGTTTTTGTATTTTGCCAACTCTTCCTCATATCTCAGGAGCCGCTGCCGCTGTTCAATCGTTGCCGTGGTTTTGTCCCGGATCGTTTCGAGCTCGACGGTTGATAATTGGTCAAGTTTGACGATGATATCCACCAAAGAGATATCGTTCAAGTCATGGTTCCGCACCCCGGTCACAGATTCGAGCGAACACTCGTAAATGTCACAGAGTTGTTTTAATTGCGAAAGTTTTGGGTTGGTTCTGTCTTTTTCCCAGGATGATATGGTTTTCTGTGAAAGTCCCAAGCGGTTCGCCACCTCTTCTTGAGATAGTCCTTTGTCTTCCCTCAATCTCCTCAATATGTTTCCGTTCATGTTCTCACCTCCTGATTTCATTTTACTACAAATGATGGTAAATATACAATATATTGTTGACAATCCACAAAAGGTAGTGTATACTACGCATTGTAGTACCAAATAAAACTCACTACAACATACAGAGAGGAGGGCAGCAATGAAGATGACTTTGGAAGCGTGGCGACGTGCTGGCGGAATGTCGCAGGAAGCCGTGGCCGCTATCTGTGGGGTGCATCCAAACACCTACAGACGATGGGAAGCAAATCCGGGGGAGATCCGACTTGATAAGGCAATACTTATTGCGGATCATCTGCACATTCCCTTGGATTCTATTCTTTTGCCATCGAGCACCACAGAATGTAGTAAAACGGAAGCATGAGAGTATAGGAGGATACCAAATGAACAGCAAATTAGGTCGAATTTTCAAAGATCCACGGGGCAAAGCATACGTCGTATGCAATGGACTTCTCACAGAGGCCGAAGCCCTCAAATTAGCAAATCAACATTTCAAAGTGGCAAAATGTCAACTCGATATCGCAATCGCTTATGTTCTGAAAGATTCACTTTATTTCGAACACCCCGGAAACAAGAAAGCCAAACTTGTCTGGGCCGTAAGCAGGGAGAGGTGACAATCTGATGCCAAAATCCTTTTTATCGGAACGAGACAGACAAAGTGCATATATCAAACGAGAGATCATGGGTCAAATGCAACTCAAACGGATCCGGCAGCGGGATCTGGCGGAAGCGTGGGGCGTGTCCCAGGCTGGCGCAGGGTACAAGATCCGCAACGGTTCCATCACTATGATCGAGTTTTGGGAAATGCAAAAATTACTCGGCTTTGAGGGAGCCGAGATTCTAAGAATGCTGGGAGGAATGGAAAAATGAAGAACATCATCATTACACTGCTTGTGACCTATATCTTTTGGTTCGACATCTGCACGGTCAGACCGTGGCCCGTCCTTCCGCTTGTCGTGTTGGTTGTATATATCAACATCGTTGCGATTGAGGAAGAGGTCATGGACCATCTGCACAGCAAAAAGAGAGGCCAGAGGCTGGCCCGCAAAATCAAAAGATTGGAAAGGTAGGGTGATGGTTTGAAAATGGCGAAAGTGGCGCTTGTAGTCTTTGCGGTGCTTGTTTTCTGCATAGTATTCGACGAAGTATCCGCAATCGCTCGGGAGATCGAGGACGAATTTAACACTCCCGAATACCACTCGATGGTGGCAACGGCATATTGCTTGCACGGAACCACCGCAACAGGAACACAGACACGGGAAGGTGTGGCAGCGGCCAAGCGGGAATGGTTCGGAAAGACCGTGAACGTGTATCGGAATAACGCAGGGGAGCCCGGGGAACTGATTGGAACTTATACCATCGAGGACACCGGGGGGAAAGCAATCAGAAACGGATCAGTGATTGACCTGTGGTTTCCCACTTATGAGGCCGCGATAAATTTTGGCCGCAAGTGTGTCATTGTAGAGATTTTAGATTGAAGGAGGAAAAGGAAATGACGGAACAAGACTTCAAACTGTGCATGGAGATGTTAAAGGTCCAGCACGAACGCGACAATCTGCACAACGATATTTCGCAGGTGGTGAAACTCTGCCACAAAAAGGAACGCGAGGAGGTGGAATTTCATCTGCGCCATCTCACGAAGGACTACGATTTCAAATGGGATCAGTGCCTTGTAAGCGCTTCTGATGTCCTGCGGATCCTGGGATATGAGCACGACTTCACGGCGGAAACCATGATCGAGGAAGCGTTGAAGAAAGAAGAAGGGGGTGAAGAGTAATGGGGATGCCTGTTTTGATTTACGGAAAGAGCGGCAGCGGAAAAAGCCGCAGTCTCAAGAATTTCGGAAGAGATGAAATTTGCTTGATAAATGTTGAAGACAAAGATCTTCCCTTCCGGGGCAAGTTCGAAATGACCATGAATCAGGTTTCTTTTACCAGCGTAGCGATCAATGCGATTAAGAAGGTTCCCGACAAGTACAAAACGATTGTTGTGGATGATGCCGGGTATCTTATGAGCCACTACTTCATGGCAAATCATCGGAACATGAAGGGAAACGCTCAGTTTGAAATGTACAACCAAATTGCGGATGATATGTGCGAGTTGATTAAGACAATCAAAGCGCTCCCTGCCGACAAGATCGTTTATTTGATTTTCCATGAGGAAACCAGCGACTACGGAGAGACCAAACTCTTCACAATCGGAAAGCTCCTGGATCAGAAAGCAAACCTTGTCGGGATGTGTACCATCTGTTTGAGGTGCATGTCTTCGGATGGCAAGCATTTTTTCCGCACCGTGACGGATGGAACGGATGTTACCAAGGCACCCGAGGAGATGTTCGATGCGGACGAGATCGAGAACGATCTGAAAGCAGTGGACAATGCAATCCGGGCATATTACGAAATGTGAGGGTCGGCAGATGGCAAGAGTGACATTCGAAAAGGGCTCCAAAGAGCAAAAAGCGTTCCTTGAGTTCTGGAATATCTGTCAGGAGTTCTGGGAGCCCGAAGATAATGATGGATATTGGGAACGCTACATCGAAGCAACAAACCGTTTTCTTGAGGATCACGGGAGAGATAACGAAATGGTGAGGGGTTCGATCAGAAACCTTACTGCATACTTAGAAACCAAAATGAGGAGGAACAGAAAATGAAGAAACCCAATGGATATGATGAAGTGAAGGTTGGTGGCGCTTATATTCCGCCCCAGGTAGGCGGCCACAAGATGGTCATCAAACAGGTCAACGAGACCACCAGCAAGTCAGGGCGCGAAATGCTTGTTGTGCTGTTCGATTTCGACAAGAACGACGTGCAGCCGAATTTCTTTTCGTATGAGTTCAAAAATGACGTGAGACCGGACAAGAAATGGCCCCATGCAGGGACAGCATACATTCTCACCGAGGATAACGAGGGTAATTGTTCCCGCAAACTTAAGGGCTTTATCACGAGCTTCGAGCAGTCCAATGGTGGCAAGGAAGTTGTTTGGGATGATAAGTTCACCCAGCAGTTCAAGAACAAGAAGATCGGCGGCGTTTTCGGAGAGGTAGAAAACGAGTATAACGGAAAAATCACCATGCGCCATGAATTGCGCTGGTTCTGTTCCATCGGATCTGTTGACAACGCCACTGTCCCGGATCCCGTTTATCTGGATGGCAACGCACCCAAGAAAGCACCGGCTCAGAAAGCAGATGAAGATGGCTTCCTGGCAGCTGGCGACGATGGCGACATTCCTTGGGGCTGATTATGCAGATACAGATAGACAGCAGGGAACACAAGAAGGAACGCGAGCGGATTGAGCGGCAATTTGACCACCTGGGGGTAAAGTATTTTACAAGCAAATTATATGTCGGTGACTATATGAGCCTTGACTGCCCGAGGGTGGTGATTGACCGCAAAAAGAATCTGTTGGAACTGTGCAGCAATGTCACATGGCAACATGAAAGATTCAAGGCGGAACTTCTAAGAGCTGAGGAACAAGGTATCAAGATTATTATTTTATGTGAGCATGGCGGGGATATTAAGTGCCTTGAGGATGTCTATTTTTGGCAGAATCCTCGCCTTGATGATCATGAAAAAGCCATCAAAGGCGATAAATTGTTCCACTGCCTTAATACCATTAGATACCGCTACGGAGTGGACTTTGTTTTCTGCACCAAATCGCAAACCGGTAGGAAAATCGTTGAATTGTTGGGAGAAGGAAATGGAACATGACATCGAAAAGATAAAACAGAGTATTGAAGTATTAAAACCCGGCAAGCAACTTTATGAGATCCGCATATTGATAGGAAATGGGAAGAGAAAAACCACCATCAGCGGATTGTTTAAGGGAACCAAGAACATCGAAAAGGCGTTCAAGAGCGTGGATTTGAGGCGCGCCAATGTGTTTATTTCGCTCAATGCGGTTAACAATCAGTGTTATTCGATGGAACAGCACGAACGATTTGTCCAGACAGACACCACGATATCAGATTCTGATATCACGGAATATAAGTGGTTTCTTGTCGATCTGGATCCGAAGCGCAAGAGCGGGATCAGCGCCACAGATGAAGAGCTCGAATTTTCTAAGGCCAAGGCGGACCAGGTGAAGCGTTTTCTTTCTGAGGTGGGTTTTACCAATCCAATCGAGGCGCAATCCGGGAACGGCTACCACCTGTTGTACCAGATCAGCATGGAAAACAACGAAGAAAACGAAGCGCTGTATAAATCAGCATTGCACGCGGTTTCGGATCTGTTCTCAGATGACAAGGTGGATGTGGACAAGAGCGTTTTTAACCCTGCGCGGGTCAGTAAATTGTATGGAACCGTAGCACGCAAGGGGGCCGATACCGAAGAAAGACCGCACCGGCTGAGTAAAATCATCAATGTTCCTGAGCAAATCAGCGCAACAGAGCGGGCAGTCATAGAGAGGCTTGCCACCTATGCACCACCAGAGCAGGAGCCGCCCAAACGGATCCAGCGCAAAGGCGATTTTGACGTGGAGACATGGCTTTCAGATCATGGCGTTGGTGTGTACCGCATAACAAGCACACCGGACGGGGCCACAAAGTATATTTTGGAGGAGTGCCCGTTCGATCACAGCCACAAAGCACCTGATTCCATGGTTATCGTTCAACCTGGTGGCGCAATCGGGTTCCGCTGCCTTCATAATTCTTGCATGGGCCGCACTTGGCAGGATCTGCGCCTTATGTATGAGCCCGATGCCTATGACGACAAATGGGCACATGATGATGCACGGATTGAAGAAGGCTGGAAGAAACATAAAACCTACATGATCACAAGAGAAACGGACGACGTGGAAGAGGTCAAAAGGTCCATACCTAAACTTGTGACCATATCCGCCGGGGAATTGCAGCAGAAAGAGTTTGCTGAAACCTACTATGCAGTGGAGAACATGATTCCGGAGGGCGAAACCATCATCGCGGCGCCACCAAAAACGGGCAAATCGTGGTTGATGCTTGATATGTGCTTGAGGGTTTCCAATGGTGAGCCGTTTCTGGGCTTTGAGACAAGGAAATCTGATACCCTTTACCTCGCGCTTGAGGATGGGGATAAATTCGAGCAGGAGCGGTTAAACATCGTAGCACCTGATGGGGCCCCGGATAATTTTTATTTCATCTTCCAGGATGTGCTCCATCTCAATGAGGGCTTCCTTTTACAGCTCGATGAAATATTCGAGAGGCACCCGGAAATCAAACTTGTGGTCATTGATACGCTCAATTTCGTGCAATATCACGCCGCAAAGGGCGAGAGTGCATATAACTGCGACTACCGCACCGGAAGGGATCTGAAAGCCTATGCCGAAAAGCGTGGTATCGCTATCGTTGTTGTCACTCATACCACCAAAATGATTCATGCGGAGGATGAAATGATGAACGTGTCCGGGACTAACGGCGTAACGGGTGCTGCCGATGCTGTTGTGGTTCTCTCAAAAGAGAGGCGAACAGATCTGGATGCCAAGATGTTTATCACGGGCCGCAAGGTGCGCCAAAGTATGCATGAAATCAAATTCAATGATGTTTCCTGCATGTGGGAGTACAAAGGCATTGCTGAAATTGGCGACAAGGATGCACGGGAGCGGGCAGAACGTGAAAAACGGTTCTACAATAGCAGGATCCGCGATGCTGTTCTGACATTGGCAATGAACACCGAAGAAGATGGTTTTTGGTGCGGAAGAGCGGGCAAGATCATCGAAGATGCCGCAAAGCATGACATCGGCCTCAGAGAGAGCAACAAAGAAATCGGTGGTTTCCTTACTCAGATGCAGGGAATGTTCATGGATGTGGACGGGATCCTGGTCGAGAAGATCAAGAACGGAACCGGGGCAGCAACATACAAAATTTATCATCCGAAGACAGTTTTTGATGAAAATTTTGATGACATCAACGGTGGGGGTTAAATTTTTACTATTGATACCGTTGATGACCGTTGATGGAAATCCATAAACCCTTATAGTATCTATACCTATTACACACTCTTTTAGTATTTATATATATTGGTGTACCGTTGATAGAGTGTATATATATCAACGTTATCAACGGTATCAACGGTATAAACGGTAAAAAATTACCTACCCCAAACGAAAAAGGATGATGCTTATGTCAGATTTACAAGAATACATCAAAAAATACTCAATCAAACACGAGATCAGCGAGCAGGAAGCAATGAGCCATGCAATGGTTCGGGAAGTGGCGAAGTATTATGACAACCCGCAAGCCTACCGGATCACAAAGCAAGAGTTTGTTGATATCTGCGGGATTGGAAAACAGGAGGAAATGGAACATGTGGAAGAAGAGATCAAAGGAATTGAAGAATATGGACATACGCAAGGCATTGGCGGCTGCTGAGATGAAGCTGAGTGACCTTGCAAGAGTAATGAACAAGGAGCCGGACCAGATTTATCATCTGTTGTGGTATCGGGAGCTGACCCAAAACGAAAAGGATGGGATGTTCAAGGCGATCAAGAAGTATCGCAGGGAACCGGATCAGGTGATTTCAACAGTAAGGGTGAAAAACCTTCCTGAGGAAATCGAAAGCGGATGGATGGTCTGCCGTCCTAACATGGGCCGGCTCTGGTATTACGGAATCTATGACACAGAGGACCGTGCGTTTGAGGTCTCTGTCGAGCTTGGCAATGGTGTCATCCTGGAGGTGAGCGCATGACGAACGAACGAGCGGATGAAGTCATCTTCGAATTGGAACAACGTCTTGTGGCAGATGGATATTTCAAGCACCATGAGCAGATCTTGGCGATTGAGCGCTGCCGGGAGTTGCTCCAGCAAAACACCGAGGCCCGGAAAAAGACCGGTGGGTGTCTGAAATGCAAATGGTCAGAGGTCGAGGAAGCGAAACGGTGCGACGATTGCATTTTTACGAATTGGGAGGCGAAAGAGAATGGATAATAAAATGGAGAAAGCGAGGATAAGTAATGAAACTGAAAAAACGTGATTACCGAAAAAAGACCGTAAAAGGATTTATCGGAGATTCAACTAAAATCCCTATTCCCAAACCTTGCAATGTGACAGTCAGAATGACCTCAGACAAGTTAGGAAAAACGCTATCATTGCAAGGGTACAACGTCCTCATTGGTATTCCACTGGAATAGGTTAAAGAGATAATCAGAGTTGTGGAAACGGAAGGTGAAGAATGAACGGATGTAAGTGCTTTTGGTGTCCTAACTGTCCGTACTATGAACAGAAAACGAGTTACGGTACGGAAGAAGTAAGATGTGCTAATACAAATTGTATCTTGTACGAAGAAGAGGAAGAAGGTGCAGAATGACCGAGTGGAAACTACCAAAAAATAAAGACCCGCAATATGAACAAGGATATGCGGATGGATTGAAAGCCGATAGATGGATTCCCGTTAGTGAGAGGTTGCCGGAAGATTATGGCGAATACATTTGTACTATGAGTGATGACAATGTTCAAGAATGTGGATTCGTTCCAAGTGGTGAAAAGGGGCTTATATCGGGATGGTCAACGTGTGAAGCAGATGGATTTAAGAAGTTGGATTATCGAGATATAAAAGCGTGGATGCCTTTACCCGAACCGTACAAACATGAAAAGGAGGGTAACAAGGATGGATAAGCCAAACACCATATCAGAGCAACTTGAGGAGATCGTCGAAGAAATGTGCAACCACTATTGCAAGTGGCCCGGACTTTGGAACCCTGAGAAGGAAGGGATGGACCTTTGTGAATCTGAGCATTGCAAAGAGTGTCCGCTGAATAGAATCTGATGGGGGTGTCTTATGACGGCAGAACATGAAAATCTGATTGATAGGTTTGTGGAGTATCTTATCATCGAGAACTGCGAGGGCTGTAAACTCTGCGAGCCAAGGCTTTCCTCTGATTGGTCTAATGTGGTCTGCATGAACGAGGGCGAAACAAAGTGGCTTATGCACATGGCTGAGAACTTCAAGAAGGGGGCGTCACATGACAAACAACGAGGTGATTGATGGCTTCAAGAAAACCGTCGACCAATTTTACAAAGCGCCGACAAGCGCAGAATACAAACAGAGCGCACAACTTCATTTCATCGGCGGGGTGCTTCAATCAGCACTTCACATCCTGCCAAATGATAAGTATTTCGAGCTCAAGCAATGGATTTACACCACACATGGCTACGATTCCGGAGGATGCACGGATGGACAAATAGCCATTGATGAATATTTTGGAGGTATAACATGACAGAAAACATCTTTACATTCTGGGAAGGGTCAATGCCGGACTACATCAAACTCTGCATGGAGACCTGGCCTTTTCCGTTAATAGTCTTAAACTATGACAATCTGAAAGACTACACAGATTACAATTTCAAAAGCGCAAAGAAGTATTCCCTGCCGATCCAAGCAGATGCGGCCCGTGTTCATGTCCTTCGGGATAATCGCGGGTGGTGGCTGGATGCTGACACAATCATGCTATCTGCCAACCTTCCCGATGCGAATATCCTGGGGGATATTTGGAGCGGTACAAACAGCATCGGATACCTTCACAGCTCAGAGCCACATCTCAAATTCTTCGAGGAGTGGGCGAAATACCAAGACGAGGAGATGACAAAGTGGCCTATACATTACCATTGGGCAGTGCTGGGAAATCATTTTACAGACTATTATCTGCGGAAAAATAATGATGTGAAAATTGGTTCCATCCAACCGTGTTGGCCGGAGGTCTACATGATAGATGGAGAAGCACCAAGACATGCGAAGTATAATGAATTTTACTTTAGCCACAAATTCCAATTATCCAACATCAAGAAGACAAACATGCTCATGCTTCACAATTCATGGACACCGGAATGGTACAAGACATTTACACGGGACCAGGTGCTTTCCTATGACTGCACACTGTCGAACATACTGCGGGAGGTGCTGGCATGAAATACATCATACTTTGCGGAAGCAATCATGAACTGATAGACGGGACACCTCGGCAGCTCGTAAAGATCCGGGGCGAACGGATCATCGACAGAACAATCCGCTTGCTGCATGAAAATGGCATCAAGGATGATATCTTCATCACCGCAACGGATCCCGCGTTTGAATCCTGCGGCGTGCCGGTCATCCACTACGATTCTTCCGGCCCGTGGATAAATTGCTTCTTTCTCACGGGCGGACCGGTCACATACATCTTCGGGGATGTCTACTTCTCAGAGGATGCCATGGAAGCCATCGTGAACACACCAACGGATGACATCGAGTTTTTCGCAAGCGCACCGCCTTTCGCGCCAAACTACCCGAAACCGTGGGCAGAGCCTTTCGCCTTCAAGGTGCAGAATATGGAACACTTCCAACAGGCCGTGGCTGATGTCAAGGCCATAAATTCTACCGGGGGGTTCTTCCGGGATCCTATCGCCTGGGAAACATGGCAGGTTATTAAAGAAACGCCGCTGAACATCATCGACTATAACAATTATGTTGCGATCAATGATTACACATCTGACATCGACGGCCCGGGCGACATCGCCAAACTCGAGGGGGTGATTTGATTGGCAAGGCGTAACAGTTACAGAGGCAAGTACAAGATGACAAAAGAGCAGTATCTCGCCGCAAAGTATTATGCACTGCGATATAATGAGTGGCGCATGGAATATGATGCACTGCATGACACCGCCCGCGCGATCACATACAGCGATATGCCGAAGGGTTCACTCCTCACGGAATCACCTGTGGAAGAAGCCGCGATCAGATGCGAGGGGGTCCTGCGGAAGATAAAGCTCATAGAACAGACTGCTTGCGAAGCGGGGGGTGATTTGCACCAATACCTTCTCAAGGCCGTAACAAACAAGGACATCACCTATCACCAGATGAAAGTCCTGACTGATATTCCTTGTGGCCGCGACTTATTTAATCACATGCGAAGACATTTTTATTTTCTGCTGGCAAGTAAGATTTGAAATGATACCGCCGCACGGGGCATTGAAAGGTGGTATTGTAATAGTGTGGTATTCGTGAAAGGACATTGCTTCCTTCATGAGATTACTCCTTTTGAAAAGGTCAACATGCTCTTGTAGTGTGCTGGCCTTTTTGGATGCACGCTTTGAGGCGCAGACAATGAAAGAATATGCGAAATCCTTTTATAAATCAAAGACCTGGCAAACTTGCCGGGCGGGGTATATGTCGAAGGTTGGCGGCTTGTGTGAGAAGTGTCTTCGATCTGGGCGGTATGTTCCAGCCGAAATCGTTCACCACAAAGTCCACATCACACCAATGAACATTTCAAATCCTGAAATTACTTTGAACTTCAATAACCTCGAAGCGCTTTGCCGTTTTTGTCATTCAGAAATTCATTCCGAAACTGTAAAAAGATTTTCTGTTGATGAACTTGGCAGAGTTGTGGCCCGCTAAGCCCCCGCCGCGCCTCATGCAGCGATTTCGCCAGGAGAC
>Ga0265298_10004890_pt1 | contig 16984 bp, 16 predicted proteins | sample AusTroGonzalo_MG_3_FD_193486 | JGI IMG/M metagenome (GOLD analysis project Ga0265298, IMG submission 193486) | Bovine rumen microbial communities from tropical cattle in Woodstock, Queensland, Australia - Gonzalo_01 | ecosystem: Host-associated > Mammals > Digestive system > Stomach > Rumen ... | reverse complement strand
GCCCGGGTGCTGGAGAAGGCGACCCAGCGGCTGAACCTTTATAAGATGCCCTCCACGCTGAAGGAGAAGCTGACCCTGATGCAGGCTTCCCTGACATATCGGGACAAGCGCTTCGAAGGCTACGACTGCGCCTGCATCGTGGAGGTTATCGAGCATATCGAACCCATGCGGCTCCCGGCCTTTGAGCAGATCATCTTCGGATTCGCGAAACCCGGAACGGTCATCCTGACCACGCCGAACCGCGAATACAACGTCAACTATGAGAAACTGGAACAGGATCACCTGCGCCACGGGGATCACCGGTTTGAATGGACCCTGGAGGAATTCCGGAACTGGGCGGACCGTGTGTGCGAAAAATACGGCTATTCCTGCGAGATCACCGGTATCGGCGATTTGGACGAGGCCACCGGCCAACCGACCCAGATGGGAGTGTTTGTGAAGAATGGATGAGATGAAGAAGAACATTATTGAGATTCCGGAGTTCTGCCTGGTTGCCATGATCGGCGCCACATCCTCCGGCAAAACCAGCTTCGCCCTGAAGCATTTCAAACCCACGGAAGTTCTTTCCTCGGACTTCTTCCGGGGCATGGTCGCAGACGACGAAGGCGACCAGGGTGCGTCCGGCGACGCCTTTGACCTGCTCTACTATGCGGCGAACAAGCGGCTGAACAACATGAAGACGACCGTGATCGACGCGACCAATCTCCAGCCGTATGCGAGGAAGCAGATCCTTGACATGGCCAGGGAACAGAACGTGCATTCCGTGGCCATCGTCCTGAACCTGCCGGAGAAACTGCTGCAGGAGCGGAACAAGGCACGGCCGGACCGGGGTTATCCCGACCGGGTGATCCGCAAGCATGTGGTCGATTTGAAGCGGTCTCTCAGCAGCCTGAAACGGGAAGGTTTCCGGTTCGTGTATATCATCGGTTCCGTGGAGCAACTGGAGAATACGGAAATCGTGCGGACGAGGATGTGGAATAACCGGAAGGACGACCACGGTCCCTTCGACATCATCGGCGATATCCACGGCTGCTGCGACGAGCTGGAAGAACTGCTGGCGAAACTCGGATATGTCCGCGGCGAAAACGGGTATGCGCATCCGGAAGGCCGGAAGGTCATTTTTCTGGGCGACTTCTGCGACCGGGGTCCCCGGAACATGGACGTGCTGAAGCTGGCGATGGAAATGGTGAAAAGCGGAAACGCCCTGGCGGTTCCCGGCAACCACGACATGAAACTGCTGCGGTGGATCCGCGGAAGAAACATTCAGAAAACCCATGGCATCGACAAAACCATCGCGGAGATCGAAGCGCTGGGGGACGCATTCAAAGAGGAAGCGGCACAATTCATCGACGGCCTTGTCAGCCACTATGTCCTGGACGACGGCAACCTGGTGACAGCCCACGCCGGCCTGAAGCAGGAATATATCGGCCGGGGCTCCATGCGCGTGCGGGATTTCTGCCTTTACGGCGAAACCACCGGCGAGTTCGATTCCTACGGCCTGCCGGTGCGCCTTGACTGGGCCGCGGATTACCGCGGCCGGGCGGCGGTGGTTTACGGCCATATCGCGGGGAAGGAAGTCAAGGCCCTGAACGGCACGTATTGCATCGATACCGGCTGCGTCTTCGGCGGAAGCCTGACGGCCTTCCGGTATCCGGAACGCGAACTCGTCAGCGTTCCCGCGAAACAGCAGTACTATGAACCCGTGAAACCCCTGGAAGAGGAAAAGGAGCAGGAAGACATCGGCGATCTGCTGACGGTCGGGGATTTCAATCATAAGATGCATATCGAGACCGCCCTGTATCCATCGGTGGACGTCAGCGAACGGAACGCGGCAGCGGCCCTGGAGATCATGAGCCGCTACGCGGCGGATCCTCACTGGCTGATCTATCTCCCGCCCACCATGTCTCCCTGTGAGACCAGCGACCTGGAAGGTTTCCTCGAACACCCCCTGCAGGCCTTTGAGTATTACCGCAGCCGCGGCGTTCCGAACGTCGTCTGCGAGAAGAAGCACATGGGCTCACGGGCGGTCATCATTCTGTGCAGGGATCCGGAGACCGCCGCGCGGCGCTTCGGCGTGACGGACGGCACCCGGGGAATCATTTATTCCCGGACCGGCCGGCGGTTCTTCGACGACCGGGAAACCGAAACGGCGCTCCTGGACAGGCTGGACAAAGTCCTGACGCAGAAGGAATTCTGGAAGGACTTCGAAACCGACTGGGTGTGCCTGGATACTGAACTCATGCCCTGGAGCGAAAAGGCCCAGGGACTGATCCGGAAACAGTACGCAGCTACCGGCAATTCCGGCCGGGGCAGCCTGAAGGCTGTCGTCAGCGCACTGGAGAAGGTCTGCACCCGGAGAAACCTGACCTTTGAACTGCCTGAGCATTCCACCGGCCAGAACGTGGATCCGAAGGATCTGCTGACACGCTTCAAAGCAAAGCAGGATGACGTTGAGAAGTATATCGACGCTTACCGGGAATACTGCTGGACCGTGAAATCCGTCGACGATTTCCGGATTGCGCCGTTCCACCTGCTGGCGACGGAAGGGAAAACCTATGCCGGTGAAAAACATGTATGGCATATGGAAACATTTAAGAAGTACATCACCGGCGCCGATCCGGTTTACATGGAAACGCCGTATATCTGCGTGAACACTGAAGACGAGGCGAGCGTGGAGGCCGGCGTGAAATGGTGGCTGGATCTGACCGGCACCGGCGGCGAAGGCATGGTGGTCAAGCCGGAAACCTTCATCGCGAAAGAGAACGGCATCCTGCTGCAGCCCGCGGTCAAATGCCGGGGCAGCGAGTATCTCCGCATCATCTATGGCGCAGAATATCTGGAGCCGGATCATCTGAAGCGCCTGAAGAAGCGCGGCCTGAACCGGAAGCGGAACCTGGCCCTGAAGGAATTCTCCCTTGGCATGGAATCCCTGGACCGGTTCATTCGCAGCGAACCGCTGTACCGGGTGCACGAGTGCGCCTTCGGCGTGCTGGCCATGGAAAGCGAGCCGGTGGATCCGAGACTGTAAAAAAAAGGAAACGGAAGAACAAGAGAAAGGAGGGGTTCGCCATGCTGATCCCTGTGATTGATATGAAACTGACCGGACAGAACATACTGATACTCCGGCAAAAGCGCGGCATGACTGTACGCGAACTGCAAAGCCAGCTTGGTTTTTCCACACCCCAGTCCATCTACAAGTGGCAGCGTGGCGAAACCCTTCCCACTATCGAGAACCTGGCTGCGCTGGCATGCATCCTCGAAGTATCCATGGACGAAATAGTGTCCGTGGACTGCAGGAAGACGGGAGGATGAAAAAAAGAAAAAGCGTTATCCACCCGCTCAAAGCGGACGGCCGGATGACACGCCGGATGTCCCCGTAACCGCACAGGATAACGCTTTAGCTTCCGCGCCTCATGGACATCAGGCCCGTCAACATCTGCGATTGCAGATGAATCAGCGCGGAACCGGCTTGCAGAATGTGGGCCTCCGGCTCCAATTGCCATCGACGGCATTCTGCTGTAAACCAGCGGTGCGCAGAGGATACGACCGACCATGGTCTTCGCATGCACAAGCCGCCGGGTGGAGGTACGATCACTATGGCTTCCGAAGCGTCATGGCCAGGGCACCAGAGATGTATCTCCGCAAATGACATTAACAGATTATTTTCGACCGGTCAATAGCCCTGTAGTACAATCCCGGCAAAAGTCGCTTCTGAAGAGACCACTTTTTCCGAAAACCCGCTATACTTCTTCCTGAGCCACAGAAAACGGGGAAGGAGGAAGGCGGAGCGGAGTGAAGTGACAGGGGACTTTTCTTCTCCTGCATTGCCGGGTATAATGGAAACGACATTGCAGACAGGAGAAACCGTATATGGCGAATAAGCTGAGGAAATGGCTGAAGAACAGGCAGAGGGACAGGCGCGGACCGGAGATTGAATATCTGGTTCCGGACATGTTGCAGTATGTAAAAGATAATTATGAGCCTCTGGTACAGTACTGCGTAGTGCCTGAAATTAAATATAGTCTGCCTTCGAGCGACATTCAGGGGCTGAAAGATCCGTCACAGCCCCGGGAAAAAATAAAGTACAGCCTTCCTTCGATCGACATTAGCGAACTGATTGCCCCGTCACCCCGTACAGAGAAAAAGCCCGTCATCGAGGATATGAAGGCATTCAAACAGGAAGCCGAGAAGAACATGGCCATGTATGATTCTCCGGCTATGGAGAATACCTACCATGCCTGGGAAAAGAAGAATTCCGAACAGAAGTCCTTCAGCTCCGAAGTGGTCCGGATGGTGAATGAACGGTATCCGAAGACGTCCGATTTCTACAAGGCGGCCGGGATTGACAAACGGGTTTACCACAAACTCAGTTCGGATTATGGATACAAACCATCCAGGACGACCGCCTTCCGCTGCTGTATCGGACTGAAACTGAACGCGGAAGAGGCGGAGGAACTGCTGAAGCTAGCCGGCATGGCCTTCTCTCCAAACGACCCGGACGATCTGGTGCTTAAGTTCTGTCTGGCAAATGGGATCAATGATATCCCGGGAATTAACTATATGCTATACCGGTACGCGAACCGACCGCTGACGGATCGATGATGATTTGGAGAACTGGCGGAATGAAACAGGAGGTGTGGGATAAATGCCGATTAATCGAAGACTGCTTAATGCAACTGTCGAACGTGACATACCGACAATGGAGTTTCTTGCAATTTCAGAACACTTAGACGGTGTGACCGGAGAGCGGAGAAGGATATTGCAGGAAGAATTAGCTGAAAAAATTGAAAAGAATTATCCTTACAGAAAAGATATAATTGGAAAAACCTCCGGCACAGGAAATACTGCTCCTGCTACCAGAAGCATGAGTGTCGAAGAAGCAAGAAACATTGCGGATGTTCATGATGCCATGCTCGGAGTTATCAAAGAAGCTGCGATGAAAGGCAAAGAATAAATGACTTTATGAACGATTACTTGTGTGAGGAAAAAGCATGAAATTATTTAATGACCTTGAGGCTTTCAGGTTTCCACAGGAAAACCTGATATTGATTACCCGGCGTGGTTATCTTTACTATATCTATAAGCCGCAATACAACCATTGGTATATTCACAAAAACCATGGGAATGATATGATGACAGTCAGCAATTATCCTGATATCAGCAGGGAAGAATTAGCGGCGACTATGGGAGGAAAGTTCCCGGAAAAGGAAACGGATATCCTGCGATTGTGCTTTCCGGATCAACTGAATTGCAGACAGTTGATGAATCTTCTTGAAGAAGATTATCCGGAATATATGTCGAAGAAAGCAATCCATGATACCGTTTACTGGTTGTTTCATGAAACGGATACAGAACTGAAGTTGAATGAGGGACTGAAGAAATTGTTTGATAAGGCCAGGTTATCCGGATTGAATCACGATCAGGTGCTCAAAAAGATAAGGGAACTGGATCTGCCCATGACCGGAAGGGATATTTTCAGGAAAGAGATCCGCATTATTGATGGGCATGTAGACACGTCGTATTTTCATATTCATCCGGTCAGGGTTGTTGATTGCTCCAATACAGAAAACTGGGACAATATTGCCAATATGGAAAGTGTTCAGATCGCAATTGAGGAGGATGATGTCGCGCAGTACCTTCTGCCTTTTCTGAAGAAATACTTTGATGATGATCTGGAGGCTAACAGAAACAGAATAGAAAACCGCTGGACAGATGATGATGGGAACGAGCATGTATCCAGGGTTGAAGGTTTTGAATGGTACCTTACCTATAACTTTTTCAACCATGAATCCATTGCGAATATGCTGAGAGATATCAGAGATACTGCGGATGCCCTGGCATCCGGAAGAAAAAATGAATATACGGATGAATTGAAAATCAAAAGGGGCCTTTTTGCCAATGAGATAATATACGCAAGGGGTATGACGGATGAGCAGATAAGGCAATACAATGAAAACAGGCCAAAAGAAGACGATACCGAAGCGGAACTGATTATTGATTTTTACAACAGGTTTATCTACCGTATGGAATACATGATGAAAGTCGGCAAGGAAAACGGATACGACCTGATCTCTTTTATGGGACCGTAAGAGAAGCTTTGGATGAATACATCACGCTGTTTCTGATCTGGCCAAATACATGAGGGAGTTTATATTCCTTGGTGGGCAAAAAAACAGACACTGAGACTGAATCATGATGTGAAGGAATTAAAGTATTATGAGGTAAAAGAACATGAGATACAGGATTTTTCTGTATAAGGCGAAGTATGGACCTGCCGACAGAATAAACTATGAACTGAGAAACCAGTTCAATGATAAATTGATTGGAAACGCGCGTTATGCAGCAGATGAACTGTTGCCGTTTGATGCCCGGACGATTGCAGACCGACTGCAGGTTACGCTTGGTGACAGGGCAAAAGTGGTGATCAAATATCCTCCTGCGAACATGAATCAGGTTGCATATATTCTTGTTGCCACATCGTATGAAAACAGTGAGTCCATTATCAATCCGGTATTAACTGCAGCCAGCGAAAACCATTTGGCATTCTATGACGCAGAGACAGAAAAAACGTTTTGTTCGGATCAATTTATCGGAAGCGGCAGCATTAAAGTAAAACTTCGCGCAAATCAGATCTGCAAGTCAGTCCGGGAGAAAATGGATGCAAATGCCGTCTACAGGTTCAGGCATGTTTGTTCGCTGGATGTACGGAATAAAGAAGAATATTACGTCATTACACTCAACAAGCCAAAAGACGGGAATATCAAACCAATCATAAGACAATTCGATGAAATCTTCCAGTCATGTGTCCAGCCGGATGAGAAACTGGTTCGCAACAATAAATCGTTTGTCATTTCCGGAAAGTATTATTCTGTGACCATTTATCTGGAGGGATATTATAAACACGCAGACAGATGCTGGAGTATTTGCCGTGGTACTGTTGTTGAATCCCTTATTCGCAGAATACCGTATGAACATATGTTCAAATGGCTTAACAGCATAAAAGAATTGGAGAAGCTGGATACCTTATACAGACTCGGCCATAATGAAATGGTGGATGAATATGAAGATCTGTTGGAAAGATTGGCGGCCAGTATAAAACTGACAAAAGAATTGCAAAAACTCCCATGCAAAGTCTCCATTGGCCCGGTTGTTCATCCCAGTCCGCAGGGACTCAGTTTTCATCTGTATAATAAAAAAGGTTATGAGAATGCTGAAGAACTGTCAATGTTCAGAATTGAGGACACTTATGATGACTGTCGGTTTATGCAGTTTACATATAATCTACTGCCTTACACATCTGAACGCTGTTACGATGAAACGATTTATCCGATACAATTGCTTGAGGCAACAGGGAAGCAGCTGAAAGAAGTCAGGGATCAGATTCGGCAGGATCCATACAGTGAAAAGCTGAGTAAGTATTATGTCAAAATGCCATTTGAGACATTCTCACCGGATGAAGTGGATAAAGACAGAGAACGGTTCATTGCGCTGTTTGATATCCTGACAAGATGGATCGACTGGCAGCTGGAACAGTGTGACTCAGATTCCGCAATGTTTGTTGTAATCGGACCGTAAGGAGGAACAACACGAGCGAGAAAAAGTCGTGGAGGTACTGTAAGGGAAATGAAACGACCGATTTTCAAGGAGGTGCGCCTATGTACGGAGCGATTATCGGGGATATCGTCGGATCGCCATACGAATTTGACAAAAGCCTGAAGCGTAAAGACTTTCCTTTATTCATACGGCGATCCAGGTATACGGATGACAGCATGATGACCATTGCTGTGGCGGATGCGCTCATGAATTCATGGGGGCAGCCGGACATGGCGTGTAGGAAAGCATTGATTGACTCAATGCAGAAATGGGGTCAGCGGTATCCGGACGCCGGCTATGGAGGAAAATTCCAACAATGGATCTTTTCGGAAAATCCCAAACCCTATAACAGCTGGGGAAACGGATCTGCCATGCGGGTTTCTTCTGTCGGCTGGATGTATGATACACTGGAAGAAACACAGTATGCCGCAAAGGATACCGCCGGAGTGACGCACAATCATCCGGAAGGAATCAAAGGAGCGGTGGCTACGGCTTCAGTGATCTGGATGGCCAGAAACGGCCGGGATAAGAAGGAAATCCGTAAATACGTGGAGACAGATTTCTATCCGTTGGATAAAACCTGTGACCAGATCCGGCCGACTTATCACTTTGATGTCAGCTGCCAGGGAACTGTACCACAGGCGATTACGGCCTTCCTGGAAGGGGAAAGCTTTGAGGATGTGATCCGGACGGCGGTTTCCCTGGGCGGTGACTGTGACACGCTGACCTGCATAGCCGGTGGTATGGCGGAAGCGTTCTACGGTGTGCCGGAGGAACTGAAGCAGGAATGCAGGAAGCGCCTGGAACCGGATATGGTGCAGGTGCTGGACCGGTTTGAGGGATTCCGGAAATGAACCTGAACAGGCTGTTTGCAAAATTGGACGGGATGTGCTACAATCTCTGTAATTGAATAACGCCTATGAAGAGTGCGCGAGGGACAAGCCCTTTGACCGCACGACAACCTGCCCTGAAGGGTAAGGTGCCAAAGCTTGACCGATAGGACGAGAAGGAAACGCTGAGATGCCGGTCCTGTCGGAACGATGGGATCGGTTTTTTTCGCCTCTTCATGGACTGTATCATAATGAAAGGAAAGGTGAACCATGGAGGAGCGTATCGGTAATTACTACAGAATCAGACAGGGAAAGCGGCAGGATCCAGAGTCAGTTCGTAAAAGCCTGCAGAAGGGATACGGTATACAGCATCCGGAACGGATCAACGGTTATCAGGGACTTTTCTTCGGCCAGGGCGATGTTTTCGCGTCAGGAGAAGTCTACGAAAGAATGAAAAATGAGACTTTCAGGTCTTTTGTTATGAATTCTCTGCGATTGTTTGAAAAAGAGAATTACGGCGATATATCCAAAGGAGATATTGAGGAAAATGGTGAAAGCCGCTGGCTAGGAAACGGCGATAAGGTTTTCGGCCGGTATGGGTTCTACCTGGACAATAACTATCTTGGGCGTAAAGAATATGATGATTGCATAAGGATCAGAGTATGGAACGGAAACACCTGGATTGTTTATGATTCGGAGCCGGATATGTTTCTGCTCCTGGATGAGGAAAAGGAAAACGGGCAGGACAGTCCGGACAATACGAACAATACGGCCGTACAAGGAGCGACGCCGGACGCAAAAGAAGAATGGAAAACCGGAGAAGTCGTAACCAATATCGAAGGAATTGAGTTCCTGCGGGAATACCGTGCGCATCCGGAAAAGTATCTGTCGCTTTCTCCGCTGCAGAGGATGCCAGTGATTGAACGGGAAAACAAAAATACCACACATTTCTTCTGGAATGCGGGGATTCTTGAAGGCAGAAGGCCCTATTTCGCCAGGTGCTGGAAGATGTTCCATGTAATCAACCTGACCGTTTATGTGGTTTCAACCGGTTTGAACGACTGGGACATGAATCACCTGTTTGTTCCGATGATGATACGCCGCGGCCTGCTGAACGCGGATGATATTCTAAAGATCCCACCCTGCAATATTGGAAAAACATGGCAGGAAGGATACCAATATTACGTGATTCATCTTGTTCTGAAGGATGAAAAACCTCAGCAAAATATAAGATGGATCGGAAAAACCTTTACGTATGATGAACTTAACAGGTTGAATTCTGCGAGGAAGACGGCGGAAACGTGACGGTTTTTCCCAAAATCAAGTGGGACTTGAAACCGGCCGATTCAATTTCAACCTGAGCCTGTTGGTAGGACGGGCACTGGTATGCTAAAATCAGTTCAGAAAGTGCTATTACCGTTTTGAGAGGAGAGATGATGATGATTTACGAGAAATCCTGTGGGGCTGTAGTGTTCACATTTCATAATGATTATCCGATGGTTCTGGTGGAATATATGAAAAAGGGGCATGTTTCTCTTCCCAAAGGCCATATGGAGGAAGGTGAAACGGAAGAAGAAACTGCCGCCCGGGAAATCAAAGAGGAAACAAACCTAATTGCCTATATCGACAATGTTTTTCGCCACGAGGTGACTTATTCTCCAAAACCAGGCGTGCAGAAAACGGTAGTCTTTTTTGCCGCGACTGTTGATCGCGTTGGTGATGCAAAACCCCAGCCGGAAGAGGTGAAGGAACTCAAATGGATTGGAATTAACTATGCGATCAAAGAGATGACGTATGACACAGACAAGGAAGTGCTACATCATGCGGCGTCATATATTGCATGGCGGTATTTTCATACGGACTGGGACAGTGTTACCAGGCCGGCGTATCAGAAACTTCTTTACCGGGAACATGGCGTTGATATCCACAGCCATATCATACCCGGAGTTGACGATGGGGCGCAGGATTTGGAAGAAGCAGAGAATCTGGTATTTCTTGCCCGGGAAGAAGGCATGGATGTTGTCTTTGCCACACCGCACTACGGCATAGAGAACGGATATGCACCACAACGGAATCTGGTGAAAGAAAATCTGAAAGAGCTCATGGAAAAAGTGGACTGGAGTAAACTGTCCGACAGCCCGAATCCGAACGCCCGAATCCTTCGTGGAACGGAATGGTACTGCTCGGACGATATTGTGAACCGGATTTTGAGAAAGAAGGCATTTTGGATGGGCAATTCCGACTGGTATCTTGTGGAATTCCTGGAATACGGGAATGTGACAGAACCGGCGGATATCATCATGTACCGTCTTGCGAAGATGCGACTGGCCGGAATCAATACTATTCTGGCCCATCCGGAACGCTACAGGGCGATCCAGCAGGACTGGAATCTTGCAAAGCGTATCTGCGATCTGGGTGTTCTGCTACAGGTGAACGCCTATGACCTATGCCTTAATAAAACCCTCGCGACCCGGAACTTGGCTCAGTGGATGGCGCAGGAAAGGCTGATTTCCTTTATCGGCAGCGATATGCACGGTACCCGGGAAGGCGCCAGACGACCGCGGATGAAGGAAGGTGTTCGCTGGCTGTATGAACATACAGATGAGGAGTACGCGAACGACGTCATCCGCCGGAACGCGGAAAAATACCTGGGCGTAGAGAAGCTTCCAGTGGAGAAAAACAGGGAATATGTCCCCAAATTACACGAACCGGTGTAAACGACAAAACGCTGAAAGCGTTGAAAACAAAGGAATCCGGCCTCAAAAACGGGCCGTTTCCATGAAACGGTGTAAATGGCCGGATGAGGGACAGAAGGAGTGACGACGAATGGAAGTAAAGAAGATTTATCTGGATATGGACGGTGTGCTGGCGGACTTTGACAAGGGAGTGTGGAAACTGTGCGGGATGAAAACCCTTCCGCAGAACGGGAAGCGGGATCCGCATCACGACGACCTGATGTGGGAAGCGATCCGGAAAGTGGATCATTTCTACGACAAGCTGAAGCTGATGCCGGGCGCCAGGGCCATGTTCAACGAGATCTGGAACCAGTACGGCGACCGGTGCGAGATCCTGACCGGGATCCCGAGACCGGAGAGAAACCTTGTCACCGCGGCGGAGGACAAAATCAACTGGATGCATCGGGTGCTGAACCCGGATATTAAGGTCAACACCGTATGCAGGAAGCATAAGCTTGATTTCTGCACCGGCCCGGAAACCGTTCTGATCGACGACAGGGAGAAGACCATCCGGGAATGGCAGGAGAAGGGCGGTACCGGGATCCTGCACGAAAGCGCGGATAAAACTGTGGATATTCTGCGGGATATGGGCATATTGCACTAGTGCCTGTCTCTTGATGAATCACCATGCTGGCTAGATAAACCCTCTCGCAGGGGAGAACGGGCCACGGAGATGTATCTGAGAATGGGCTGGATCACGGAAGAAGACATTGAAGACGACTGAGGACAAGGATATTTCCCTGAAGTGAGTTTGTTCCCCTTTACAGGACAATAGATTTGCGCTAAATCCATAGCACAGATTTGAGCTTTTTCTATCTGATTTGCCAGTCAGTGACTGGCAAATTAACATAAACCCACTATTGAGAAGAGATGACAATCTCGGATATGCCGATAATTTATCGGGTGACACCCTTGCCATCTTGCGGTACGATGAATCCGGGGGTGATTTTATGTGTCTAATGAATGAAAAACTCAGGATTCTTCTTGCGAATAACAACTGGACGCAGAGCAGGCTGGCAAATGTTCTGTGTGTATCCCCGGATACGGTCAGCAGCTGGGTCAGAGGGAAAAACTGCCTGTCAATTGAAATGCTGAAAAGAATCTGCGATATTTTTGCTGTTCCTGTGCAGGATATTGTGAACGATTCGGTTGATTTCTTCAGGTATTACGAGATTGATCGATATCTGCCGGATCGTATGTGCAGACTGCCGGAAAAGTATAGTGATTCCATACATATTGTTTATGAGGCTGGATTGGCGAATGAAGGGAAACTGCATCGTTTTACGAATTGCGCAAAAGAAGAATGTTCTGCGATTTATCGGGCTGGGATGGAGGTTTGGTGGCACTACCGAGAATATGAAGCCAGGATGATTCACGATTGGAACGAGGTGTACTCCGATGACAGATGATCTGATCAGAAGACTGATAGCAGCTGGTCTCAGCAAACAGCAGGCTTCCAGCGTAACGGCGGAGACATTGGTGAACCTGTTTATGCCGGAAGACGGTAAAATTCTGCTTCGGGAAGCAAGATTACAGGTGGAAGACATGAAGAGGACGGTCTCCTCACTTCGCCTGGAGTATGAGGATCTGAAGGCAAGAATCAATCAGATTTCTGAAACAATACTGGCTGTTGTGGAGGTGCAGAAGAACTTTGGCGATATTTCTGACGAAAAAGCCAGAAATGTGATTGCTCTGTATGCGGCTCTGCTTGGGATGAATCAACGAGCTGGAGCGCCGGGAACGGATGCGGTGAAAAATGCAGGTTACGTGATGTATGCATATTTGGGTGGACAGGCTAAGAGAGAAAACTCTTTTTTTCTTTCTGAGTCAGAATAATACGCCATGTTCAGATGTTCGTTGATTATGTTTTTTGCTTATGGTACCGCTTTTTTTGTTGCAACAGCTGAAGCTATGTGTTATTATACGACCAGAATTGTTAATCAATTCAATCTGGAAAGCGCAGTTAACTGCGCGTGCCCGTTATGGCACAGGTGATTTATTGAATCTGCAGAAAAGAAACTGCAACATACGGATCCGATTGACTCCTTTGGATGTGTGCATTGTGAAAGTGGAGTTGCGAATCAATGGGATTCGGCATTATTACTGTCCTAGCTCCATTATGGGAGGACAGTTTAGTGACCTCATTGATGCCCTCTACGTTTTATACCATGAAAACAAGGATAGTCATGGCATTCATCAGCGGAAACCTGAAATCGAATGGGAAAAAACAGAAAACGGTAATGAGGCCACCTATATTTCCAGTCGGTTTACGTGGGATGAGGAGGGGTCTCTGATAAAGGTTTCTTTACGTAGGGATATCCGAAATGGCCGGTGGGAAGCGAATCCGAATTCTTTCGACCCGGTTGTGATTAGGATTTCGGGAAGAGGAAGCACGGATGATTTTGAATGCACTGTTGATGGCCGGGATCTTTGCTATGCTGCGGCTAAAGCATATACAGAAGCATTAAAGAAATATGGGTTCTATGGCTATTATTCTTCAACCTGCGATGATTATAGCATTAATGCTTCTGTTCTCATTGAGCGGTTTCTGTTTATAAAGGCTTACGCGCTGAATGCCATGGGGGTAAGGGCTTTATCCAAAGCGTGGCACTATCCTCATAGTTGGCGTATACCATACAAAACCAACTTTGGGAAAGAGATGGAACTCCTTCTGTTTGATATGTAAATTCCCGGTTGTGGTTTAATTTGGAGTATCAAAAAAGTGGAACCTCCGGGAATCGAACCTGGGACACACAGATTTTCAGTCTGCGGCTCTACCAACTGAGCTAAGGTTCCATAGGGTGAGGGAGCGGACTCGAACCGCCAGCCACCGGGGCCACAACCCGGCGCTCCACCGTTGAGCTACCCCCACAGTACGCCTTATGGGATTCGGACCCATGACCCCCTGATTAAAAGTCAGGTGCTCTTCCGGCTGAGCTAAAGGCGTATAGATGGTACACAAGGCGGGATTCGGACCCGCAGGACTCCGGTTCTTAGCCGAAGATGTCTTCCGGTTGCATCACTTGTGTATATGGTATGCAGGGCGGGATTCGAACCCGCAAGACCCTGTTCCTGAGACAGAGATGTCTTCCTTTGCATCACCTGCACATATGGCGGAGTGAGAGCGACTCGAACGCTCAGCACATGACTGCGCCGCCTCCTTAGCGGGGAGGTGCCTTACCATTAGGCAATCACTCCGAATGGAGACTCCGGCCCGATTCGAACGGGCGTAAAACAGATTTGCACTCTGCTGCCTGGCCTCTTGGCTACGGAGCCGTAAGCGTCGGGGGAAGGATTTGAACCTTCAACAGCCGGGTCAAAGCCGGCGATGTTGCCGTTACACCACCCCGATATGCAATCCCTGCGGGGCTCGAACCCGCATCAGCGCCTTGAAAGGGCGGTGTCCTGACCGGTTAGACGAAGGGATCACGGTCTGCCGGACATGCTACGAAACGCCTGTCCGGACAATAATTGCATCCAATGTAGTACCGAAAACAGCAGCCAACACGACCAAGTTATCCAAGGTAGGCATGGCGGCGCCGCGCTGCCACTTGTAGATAGCCTGGGGTGTGGAGAAGCCGAAGACCTGCTGCAAGTCCTGGACGGACATGCCGGTCTGCCGGCGCATCCGGACGATGTTGGTGCCGGTGGCAACCATATCGATCGAAGGCAATGTGCCCATATAAAATTCCTCCATTCCCGCTGATAATCACAAAACAAAAGAAGACCGCCTGCCCCGACGGACAAGCGGCCTTCGTCAATTCTTCTGCTGCGGAATTACAGCGCAGGTTGCTTCAGGTCTCGTTCATGCGTCATTTCAGGGCAAAGCAAAACAGAGCACAGTTCTTGCTTAAAACTGCACAGCAGGAATTCGAGATGTTCATGACGCATAGTGACAGTGTAGCGGTCCATTCTGAATTCCTCCTTTCGCTTCTGGGCTATGCCCTTCGTTCCGATGCCATCATACATCATTCCAGGTGGGATGTAAAGAAACTTGTAGTATAATTTATCCCTGTTTGTGATATAAGAGAAAACTATACAGAATCTGACCCGCTATACTGAGGATAAATCCCCTGCTTTGGCAGCATGTTCGCTTTTGCGTTCGGCGCGTTTAGAGAGACTTTTAGCTTTACAGGATAATTGACAGGATCAAAAGCAGACTGGTATACTGAACGCATGAGTTCGCCTGGCGTAAGTTCAGTTTCAGATGTGGCGTATCAGCCGCCTGGGGTGATTGTTGGGGAGCTCTGCGGCAATGTATGGTAGTTATTATATCATGCGGGGCCGCTTTGGCGGAGTTTCTGCGGACGTTTAGGACGTATGCGAAGGGCGAAAGCACCGAACACACAGAAAGCCGCCACCGATTCCGCTCCCGGACGCATGAGTGCCGGCTTCGGGGGAAGACCGGAGAAGATTGGATTGACGTTGATATATTATCAGCCTCGCCATGTGCCGGTCTTTTCTTTTTACTGGACGATGCCAGTGCGGAAGGTGGAAATTAGCCCGCCAGGAGATTGATGGCCGTGTTTAGCGGCAAAGGAAACCGGATAGACCAGATGTCAGATGTGAAGGATAATTGCGGAGATTATAGCCTTCATCCTAACAGCAATGAAAAAGTGACCGCCCTCGCCAAAGGATAACGGTCACTTTCGGTCAATAACCAGGAAGCAGTAGTTCCTGAGTGCCATCAAAAAGAAGCTTCACCTGATGACATTCTACCACAGAATGGAGAAGGTTTGCAATGCCTGACAGGATGGTCTAAAAACCATATCAGGTTAGAAAAAATAAGAGGATGCCATCATGTCCCACGGGCCGGAAATGATCGGGCCGTGGAATACGGCATCCCCCAGAAGAAAAACCAACTCTCCTTGCAAGCGCTTGAATGTCAATGCCACAAAAGTGATCCGCACTAAAGGATTTGCAAAGCATGGCTTTTTCGTCCAAGCTCCCCTAATCAGAGAGGGCATGGGTCTAATTCCCATGAGCTACAGAATTGGTTTGGCTTTATTGGAGCTTGCCCACAGTGCGGATTGTAACAAGCCACCCTCTAACGTCCAAGACGGGCTGTGGTCGGGCTCCATGAAGGTGAACACACGTAGTGCAAAAGTTCCATCTGAAAACAGAATCCCTCTTTTCACCTTCTTCAAAACAATACCAGATTTGTTTGTCTGCGTCAATATAAACAGGCAGAGATTGTCCCTCCGCAGTGACCAAAAATTCTTATTGATCCTTATTCGCTTTCTATGATAAACTTATATGGGACGCAGTTAGACAGAGGATGGCATCCTGCGGCCTGGCCCTAGTGGCAACTGCCCCAAATCGCCGGAAACGGAAGTAGTACCGTAGGCTTGTGTCTGCTGAAAGGCCAAGAATGCAATAGCGTCTGTTCCGTTTCATGAGGATTCACTCGGATATAATTCCGTGCCCCTGCTCTGTTAAGCGGTATTGCCGCTCTTCATCCTGGACCGGTGTTGTGGGGAATCTTCAGAAGAGGCACTCGGATATTATTCCGTGCCTGGGCTCTGTTGAGTAGCTTTGCTGCTCATTAACTTGGACCGGTGTTCTGGGTGATCCTTTTTCTTTTCAGCAAAATTCAAAACCGGCGGAGCGGAAAGAAACTGAAAGAAATCAAGTTAGACGGACTGTGGGAGTTCGAAATGTATGAGCACTATTGATATTCGGCAGATCAGCATTACTGAACTGGATACAGATATCATCGTCAACGCGGCGAATTCAGCCCTGCAGGCCGGCGGAGGCGTCTGCGGTGCCATATTCAAGGCAGCAGGCTACAAAGAGCTGCAGGAAGCTTGTGACAAGATCGGTCAT
>Ga0265298_10004888_pt1 | contig 16985 bp, 9 predicted proteins | sample AusTroGonzalo_MG_3_FD_193486 | JGI IMG/M metagenome (GOLD analysis project Ga0265298, IMG submission 193486) | Bovine rumen microbial communities from tropical cattle in Woodstock, Queensland, Australia - Gonzalo_01 | ecosystem: Host-associated > Mammals > Digestive system > Stomach > Rumen ... | reverse complement strand
TCCGTGCCGGTCCGCCCGGCAGCACGAGCGCATCGTACTCGCCTTCGGCGGCCGCGGCGAACGGGGCGTCCGCCTTCATGGTCAATCCGTGCGCGCCGTGGACGGCCGACGACTCGCCTAGATGGGCGGTTACGACATCGACGCCCCCCCTGCGGAGGACGTCGATGATTGTGACGGCCTCGAGCTCCTCGAAGCCGTCCGCGAGCGGGACTAGTGCCTTAGCCGACATTCTTTGCCTCGTTGCACTTGAGCTTGCGGCCCAAGATGTCCTTGTCGTTCAGTGCGGCGCACGCGGCGTCCGCCTCGGCGCGGTTGGGCATGTGGACGAATCCGAAGCCCTTGGACTTGCCGTTGTAGCGGTTGGTGATGATGCGCGCGGAATTGACCGTTCCGTACGCCTCGAACTCCTTGCGCAGCTGGTCCTCCGTGAGGTCGTAGCTGAGGTTGCCGACGTATATCTCGATGGAGCCGTCTGCGGGGGCGGGGTGGCGCTTCTCGAACTTGGCCTCGTCGCGTCCGCCGCGCTTCGGGGCGGAGCACTTCCTGTCGCCCTTGCCGCACGCACAGCGTCCGCAGAGCTTGCAGGCTGCGCATACGACTACGGCGCCGAGTACGGCTCCCGCCACGAGTATCGCGACTGCGGAGCAGGTGTTGGTCCTGAAGAGGTCGATGGCCCCCTTGATGCATGCCAATGTCATTTCTTCCTTGGTTCCTTTCTTCTTTATTCTCGTCTTTCTTTGGTTTTCGCCCTGCTGCCTAGGTTCAGCCGAGCTTGTAGTCCCCGAGCGACTTCATGCGGCTCGGGTGGCGCAACTTCCTGAGCGCCTTCGCCTCGATCTGGCGGATTCGCTCGCGCGTCACGTTGAAGAGGCGGCCAACCTCCTCGAGGGTTCTGGAATATCCGTCCGTCAGGCCAAAACGGAAGTCCACCACCTGCCTCTCGCGGTCCGTCAGCGTCTCGAGGATGTCGTGGAGCCGCTCCTTGAGGAGATGGCCCTCGGTCACCTCGAACGGATTCTCGCTGTTCGAGTCGGGGATGAAGTCGCCGTAGTGCGCGTCGTCGTTGTCGCCGACCTTGGACTGCAGCGAGATGGGCTGCTGGGCCATGCGCTTTACGGCGCGGACCTGTTCGGGCGGCATGTTCATCTCGGACGAAAGCTCCGCCTCGGTGGGCTCGCGGCCCAGCTTCTGGATGAGCTTCTTCTGCACCCTCATGAGCTTGTTGATCGTCTCGATCATGTGCACGGGGATGCGGATCGTCCTCGCCTGGTCGGCGATGGCGCGCGTCGCGGCCTGGCGTATCCACCAGGTCGCGTACGTCGAGAACTTGTAGCCGCGCTTGTACTCGAACTTCTCGACCGCCTTCATGAGGCCTGTGTTGCCCTCCTGGATGAGGTCGAGGAACGAGAGTCCGCGGTTCATGTACTTCTTGACGATGGATATGACGAGCCTTAGGTTCGCCTCCACCATCTTGGTGCGGGCGACCTGGCCCGCCTTGAGGACCTGCCTCAGCTCGGAGAAGGTCGTCACGAACTCCCCGGGAGGCATTCCGAACATCGATTCGAGCTCGGCCATCCGAGCGCGGAGGACCTCGAGCTCGTGCTCGCGCTTCTTGGACGGCTTCTGCTGCATGAGCTGGGCCTGCTTGGACACGTACTTGCGGTACGGCAGGTAGTAGCGCTCGTCGGCCTCGGCGCATAGCGTCTCGAGGACCTTCTGCTTGAAGCTGAGGTCAACGAAGCACTGCTGCAGCGCGGCGCGGGCGTTTGAAAGGGACTTCTCCGCGCCGCGGACTGCGGTCGGGGCCGCGCCCTTCGTCGCTATGATCGAGAGGTACTTGGCGCTCGCGTCCTGAAGGCGCTTCTCGCAGTCCTTGATCTGCTTGCGGAAGCCAGGGATGAGCTCCATGTACTTGTCGCGCTTCTCGTCGAACTTGTCCGTGACGATGCGGTCGAAGCGCTCGCACTGCCCCTCGAGCTTGTCGAGGAGCCCGGCGTACATCGGCGGCGCGAAGAGGAACCGGTTGAACATGTCGCGCGTCTTCTCCTCGGCGTCCTCGATCGTCTGGCAGATGTCGACCTCCTCGTCGCGCGACAGGAGCTGCACCTGGCCCATCTGGTGCAGGTACATGCGGATCGGGTCCTCTATCATCTCCGCCGCGCGAGCCTTCGGGTCCGTGGCCTTCTGGTTCTTCGCCTCCACCCACTTCTTGACGTCCTCCTCGCGGAGGACCTGCACGCCGAGCGCCTCGAGAAGCTTGAGGTAGCGGTCGGACTGGATTGCGTCGACGATGTTCTGCGGGAGGATCTGGTTGAGCTCCTCGTACGTCACGTAGCCGCCGTTGGCGTCGCTGTGGCGCTTTACCTCGCCGATGACGTCGTTGAGCTCGGTCTCGCGCAGGATCGACATGCCCTCCATGGACGGAAGCACGCCCTCGATGTCCGCGTCCAGGTCGTCCACGGCGAACGAAGGCATGGGCATGGCCTGCAGCGCACCGTCGTCCTCTGCGGCGGCCGACGCCTCGGCCTCGCTGCGCTCCACCTCCGCCGCGAGGTTGTCCGCGTCAAGCGTCGCGGCCTCGAGCTCGGCGTCCTCGTCGTCCGGCGGAATGTCGTCTTCCATCTCGTCGCGCCTGCGGCGCCCGCGCCTCGCGGGGACCGCATCATCCTCGGCAAGAGACTCTTCCTCCATCATTACGTCGTCCTCGGACGGAAGCGAAACGGAACCAAGGGGACCGGACTTGGAGCCCGCTCCCCTGGTCGATTTCCTGTCTGAAGCCTTCTTCTGCGCCTTTTTAGCCTTTGCCATATCACTCCACTATACAATTCACCCGACGTCACTTTGTCAAGTGTTAATGGTTATTGTATCATAAATTGCGGAGCATGGCAACACGCAGAGGTTGCTTTTTGATATAATCTCACCTCATGCGAAAAAACACAGGTTTGGGGGAACTGGCATTCACCGCACTCTTGACCGTCCTCGCGTCCGCCGCAGCGGCGGACGTCGTGGACGTCGCCGCGCTGTCCTCGTGCGGCACGGGAGTCACAAACGGCTGGACCGTGTCCGGCATAGACGCCTATTCCGGCAAGGCGAACTTCCGCCTCAACGCAAACAGCGACAGGATCGACTCGCCCCTCTTCGGCCACGCGATCCAGAGCGTAGTAGTGGACGTGAAGTCGTCCAGCCAGGCGAACCGGCGCCTTGCGTTCATACCGCTCGCGGCAGACACCCCGCTCTCGCACAAGGCGCGGACATGCGAATACTCGCCGACCGACAGCTCGTACGTCCGCCAGACGCTCTCGTTCCCCCGCTCGGACGACGTGCGCAGCTTCCGCATCGCGCTTGACGACGGCGGCGGATCCACCTCGTGGGGCGTGTCCTACATGGAGGTGGTCACGTTCGCGGCGTCGGAGGCCGCGACGCCGGCGGACGTGTCCGCCACGCGCGTGCGCAGCGAATCCTTCGTCGCCAGATGGACGCCGGACGCAAACGCCGTGTCGAACAGGGTGTGCGTCTATCGCGTCAGCACGGACGGAGAATCCGGCGAAACCCTGCTGCGCCACACGTTCGACGAGTTCTCCAACAACGGCTCCACGGGCGACAGGACCGACGAGATCGTCGCCGCCTACCCCGACCTGGAGGGCTCCAGCTACCTCGCGCTCCCGACGAACTCGGCCGGCCGCATACAGATATCGCTTGCTGGCAAGCGCGGACTCCTCAGGCACAGCGCGTTCGACGACTACAGGTCGCTGTGGCTCTCGCTCACGCTCGCGAAATCGAAGGACGCCGACCTCGGCTCGACCACGGTCGGCTTCGAAAGCACCGAGGGCGACCTCGTAAAGGTGGCGTCCATTCCGCTCACGACGGAGATGACGCGCGCGGTCGTCGCGCTCGACGAAATCGACGGCGGACGCCCCGTGGTCGTCAACATGGACGGTCGGCAGGAAAACCACCGCGTCGTCGTCGAAGAGATGAGCTTCATACGCGGCTACGCTCCGGCGGGGACCACCACCAACCTCGTCGCCACCGTCTGGTCGCCCCTGCCGGGCAGGGCAAGGGTGGCCGGGCTCGCGCCAGGCTCAAAGTACGTCTTCACGGTCTCCGCGGCGGATGCCGACGGCGGGATGTCCGCGCAGTCCGACCCGGTCGCGGTGACTACGACCGTCGGGGCGTCGCAGGGCCTGCGCGTGACGATCCAATAGCACGCCAGGTTCGAGGCCAATTCCGGTGCGCGCAAAATTTCCGGCGCGCAATCGCTTCATATATGGTATAATTCACTTATGCCTCAAGGGGCGAACAACCCACAACGGAGTAATTCCATGAAAACGCAGAAGAAGACGAAAACGCAGAAGACCATCATCAAGAACGCGCACGTCATATCGCCGGGCGTGGACATCCCGAACGCGACCATCGTCATCGAGGGCAAGACCGTCAAGCAGGTCTCCGCCAAGGCCGTCGCCGAGAAAGGCGCGGACACGGTCGTGGACGTCAAGGGCCAGTACGTCATGCCCGGCTTCATCGACGTGCACACGCACGGCGCGCTCACATACGACTTCTGCGACGCCGACCCCCAGGCCGTCTTCAAGCTCGCCGAGGCCAAGCTCCAGGAAGGCGTGACGACCGTCCTCCCGACGACGCTCACCGTCTCGACCGCCGAGCTCAAGGTCGCCGCAGCGAACGCCAAGGCCTACGCCAAGGCCGGAATGCCCTTCGCCAAGGTCCCCGGAATCCACCTCGAGGGCCCGTTCATCAACGTCAAGTGCTGCGGCGCGCAGAACCCCGAATTCGTCCGCAAGCCCGACATCAAGGAAGTCAAGGAGATTTCCAAGATCTATCCCGTCAAGCTGATCTCCTACGCCGTCGAGACCGAGGGCGGAGACAAGTTCGCCAGGGACTGCTTCAAGATGGGCGTCGTCCCCAGCTGCGGACACACCGGCGCGAAGTTCGCCGACCTCAAGAAGGCGTACAAATACGGCCTCAGGCACATGACGCACTTCTGCAACCAGATGACACCCCTCCACCACCGCGAGATCGGCATGGTCGGCGCCGGATTCCTCGTCGAGGACCTCAACACCGAGGTGATCTGCGACAAGATCCACCTCTGCCCCGACATGCTCGACCTCGTCTTCAAGCGCCGCAGCCTGGAGCACGTCCAGATGATCACGGACTCCCTCCGCTGCTCGCACTGCAAGGACGGCTATGCGTTCTCCATGGGCGGTCTCGAGGTCAAGCTCGAGAACGGAGAGGCTCGCCTCGTCAAGGGCGGGAACCTTGCCGGCTCCACGCTCTGGATGGGAATGGGCCTCAAGAACGTCCACGACGTCACCGGCATTCCGCTCAAGGACCTCGTCCGCACGACCTCGTGGAACCAGGCCATCGAGCTCGGCTGGGGCAAGACGCTCGGCAAGGTCGAGAAGGGATACACCGCCGACCTCGTCGTGATCAATCCGCGCACCTGGAAACCGTCTGCGGTCTTCGTTGACGGCGAGCAGCGGATTTGATATACTATCCCCCGATGATTTGGAGAGATGGCTGAGTGGCTGAAGGCAGCGGTTTGCTAAATCGTCGTACGGGGTAAACCCGTACCGGGGGTTCGAATCCCCCTCTCTCCGCCAATCTGGCGCAAAGGCGCGGTGAAAGTTCACCGCGCTCCTTTTTTTTATTCCAGGGATACCACGCGGTCGAACTCCTCCGGCGCAAGCTCCCTGAGGAAGCCCTCCCCGCCTGCGACAAGCGAACCCGCAACACGAGACTTGCGCTCCAGCAACTCGTCAACATGCTCCTCCAGCGTCCCTTCCGTGATGAACGCGTGCACGAACACCGTCTTCGCCTGCCCGATCCTGTGCGCACGGTCCGTAGCCTGGTTTTCTACAGCCGGATTCCACCAGCGGTCGAAGTGGACGACATGCGTCGCCCTTGTGAGGTTGAGTCCGAACCCTCCCGCCTTCAGCGACAGTATGAAGGCCGACGGCGCGGCGTCGCCGTTGAAGCGCGCGACCTCTGCATCCCTCTGCCGCGCGTCAAGCCCGCCGTGGAGGAACGGGAACCGGCGTCCAAAGCGCTCCTCGAGCGCGGACCCCAGCCATGCGCCGACCTTAGCGTACTGCGTGAACACGAGCGCGCTTTCGCCGGCGGCGAACACGTCCTCCAGCAGCGTCGCAAGCCGCTCGAGCTTCCCCTCTCCGTCGCACACCAGCTTGAGGCGCGTGAGGAGCGCCAGGACATCACCCTGCCGACGCTCGCCCGCTCGCCAGTCGGCAAGCGCCTCCTCGTATTCCGCACGCTGGGCGGACGAAAGCGCGCAGTACTCCTTGATTACGCGCTTCGGCCCAAGCTCGCCCGCGATCTCCGCGTCAGCCTTGACGCGCCTCAGGACGAAAGGCTCCAGCGCATGCCGCAGCCTCGAACCAGCCGCGCTCCGCTCGTCCGCCGCAATCGGCTTCACGAACCGGTCGGCAAACGTCTTGCGGTCGCCAAGGAACCCCTGGTTAAGGAACTCCTCTATTGACCACACGTCCGCCGCGGAATTCTCAACGGGCGTGCCCGTGAGCGCGATGCGCCGCGGCGCGGACAGCGCGCGCACCGCCCGCGCGGCCTGAGTGTCCGGGTTCTTGACCGCCTGCGCCTCGTCCAGGACCAGCGCGCCCCAGGCGACGTCTCGGATGATGCGGTAGTCCTTCACGAGAAGCGAGTAGCTTGTCACGACTACGTCGCTCTCGGACGCGGCGCGGACGAATCCCTGGAGAAGCGCGCGCCTGTCGCCCTGGTGCTGGTAAACCCTGAGCGTCGGCGCAAACTTCGCAAACTCGTGCCGCCAGTTTGAGAGAAGCGTCAGCGGGGCGACGACAAGAGCCGGACCGAACACCGCACCCGCCGACTCCGCGCCTGTGCGCGCCGCAAGTATCCAGGCTATCGTCTGGATCGTCTTGCCGAGCCCCATGTCGTCCGCCAAAAGCGCGCCAAAGCCGTGGTCTGTGAGGAACTTCATCCACGCTACGCCACGACGCTGATATGGACGCAGCACGCCGGACAGGCCCTGTATTTCGCCGGGAAGCGCCGCGTTCGCGCCGCCGGACTGGCGAAGCTCGTTGAGAAGCCCCCTGATCCATCCGTGCGCCCTGACGGCGGAGACGTCCAGCCGTCCGGCGCGCCCGATTCCGCTCGCGAACGACAGCGCCTCGTTGGCCGTGAGGCTCCGTCCGTCCTGCCGTTCAAGCGCACGCAGCGCCTCCTTGAGGATGCCTCGGTCGATGTATATCCAGCGGCTGCGGAAAAAGACAAGCGTAGATTTCTGGTCAAGGAGAAAGCGTATCTCGTCCGCGCCCACGACCTCGCCCGCGACGCGAACCTGCAGCTTCAGCTTTGCCGCGCCGGATACGGATGACGCGGACCCGCCGGACTGGTCCGCCGGGACTATCTCTGCCTCCGCCGCGATGTCGGCCGCGATGTCGGCGCCCTCGACGCGGTATCCGGCGTCCGCAAGGTCCCTCGCGCCGCGCCTGACAAACTCCTCCGCGTCCGCATGGGAAAGCGAGACTGAGAGGCGTCGCCCGGACATGCGCATTGCGCGAAGCGGACCAAACACGTACGCCGCCTGCCCAAGCGCCTTGAATGCGCGGCGTCCGCGCGGAATGCCGCAAGAAACGGAGAGTCCGTCGCCTGACTGCCCCAGGGCGAAGCATATCGACGCACGCGCCGACGCGTCCTCCTCGGCGCCGCCGTGCCACTCGGCAAGCTCGGACGCGAACGCGGCGCACTCGGCGTCGTCCCAGCTGACGAGTCCGGTGCGGCTTCTCAGGGCCATCATCCAGGCGTCATGCAGCGTTTCGTGGCGCTGGCTCTCTGCGTCCTCGCTAAGCGGCGTCACGTTCGCAGCGCGAACGCATTCGTCAACCCATGGATTGTCCTCCGCGCCAGCAGCCCGCCACCGCGCATGCCAGCCGTCCGCCTCGCGGACGAGGTCCGGATAGAACCGGCCCTTTTCGACCAGCTCCAGCGCGGCACGCTGCAATGGCGTAGCCTTGGCCGCCACGGCTTACTCGCCGGACTCGCGTCCGACATAGACGGCGCCGTCGGGGCAGTCCTCCGTCAAGACGACTTCGTATGTGTCGTCAGCCGCGACCGGCGCCTTGCAGACCGCATCCTCGGAGTAGATTGTGACGGACTTCCCGTTCGCGAGCGTGACGTCCTCCGCGCTGTCCGCAAGCAGCACGACCGGGCGTCCGTCAACGACGTCGTAGTCGTCGATGGCGGCCTGAAGCGAAGTGTAGCCCAGGTCGCCGGAGCCGTCCTCCACTACGACCTTGGCAACACCCTTCGCGTAGCGGCGGCCAGTGGCGTCGCAGCCGATGCCGAGTCCGCCGTAGACGTTGGGCATCTCGGTTGAGGCTCCAACCACATCTACATACGCGGCGGCGTTGTCAGCCAAGGCGCCGGAAAGCGCCGCAATGGCCTCCGCGACCGAGGTGTAGGGCGTATCGTCGGGCATGAGGACAGCGACGACGTCGGCTCTCCACGTGACGAATACGCCGTCAACCCGCTGCTCGAACGAGCTGTAGGACAGAGGCACGCCCGCCGTGTCCGTCACTACCGCATCCCCCCAGTCGAAATCGACGTTACCGGACATCGTGCCGAACTTCACGATGCGGCGCTCCCCGCTTGTGCCAGAAACCATCACGCTCTTGATCCTGTGGGTTCCTGTCGTGACGCCAGCATCGTACCTGACAGATCCGTTCGCCCCGAAATAGTAGTTGACTGTGTTCGAGCCATTCTGGCTGAACGAGAAGTTTGTCTCGAACACGATGCCTTCGTCCGCCGCAACGTACATCTGGACCGGATGGCTGGCGTTGGCCGTGCCACGGCTCTTGACGACGATCTTGGAAGTGGAATCGACGGCAAGCCAGCATTCGTCGTCGCTCTGCAGCTTGTTGAGCCTGTTGATCGTGACGCATGCATGGTTGTACGCGCCAACCTTAAAGGCCCAGCCTTCAAGCGTGGTCGCAGTTACGTTCCTGTAGCCGCTTGCGTCCGTAGCCACGTTCTCCATGATGCTGGTGTTGCCGTCGACGAGCGCCGGACTCCAGAGGTTGCTGTCCGGCGTTGCAGGCGCATAAGTTCCATCAAGCGCATTCCAGCGGTAGTTGCTGACGTCGTACCAGTTGCCGACATTGTCCCAGGAGGCGTCAATCTTTCCGTTGAACACGTACATGAACGTGAGGCTCTCCCCGACGATTCCAGGATTGGGCATGGTCACGGTGACCGCCTCGATCGTTATGTTGACGTACCCAGGCTCGGACAGGTCGACATTCGCCGCAGTGCACAGCGTGTCCCAGGAGCCAGTCGACTCGTAGACCTTGACGTCATGAGGCGTTCCGGTGCACGGGATGCGGACAGACGTCTCCGTTCCGCTCGTGAGCACGACCTTCAGCGTCAGGTTGTTGCCGTCGGCGAAACTGAGCGAAGTCGCGCCCAGTCCGCGCTGCTGCCCGATGTCCACCACGCCGCTGCCAGAGAGCGCGCCGCCTGTAAAGCTGTCGGTGCGCACCTTCAGGACGCCTCCATCCGCAATCTCGAACGGAACCGGCGCATTGACAGTGCTGTAGGCATAGACCGAGCCAGCGTCGATCTTGATCTTGCCGCCGTTGGAGACGGTCGTGTTGTAGAGCCAGAACGACGCTGTGCCGGTCTTTGTCAGCGTGTGCCCGCCAAGGTCGATCGTCGTCGCCGAGTGGCCGCTTCCTACGAGTCCGAAGTTAGAATCCGCCTCGACAGTTGAATTAGCCGTGAGCGTCAGGCTCTTGGTCTGGCGGTTGTCGGTCGATATTCCCGAGCCGGAATTCTTCAGCGTGCCGCCCGCGAGCGTATACGAGTTGCAGCCCTCTATTCCGTTCAGTTCGATCGTGCCGCCGGTCTTCACCGTTATCGCCTTCCCGCTCGGGGTGACGCCGCTGCCGCCGAAGCCGGTCTGCGCGCCAAGCTTGAGCGTCGCGCCGTTCTCGACGTCGATGTCCATGTTCAGGGTCCCGCTAGACTGCACGGTGCCGGTGACGATGGTAGCCTTGCCGGCCCAACCTGTGGCGTTGGTCGCGACTCCGCTGTAGATAGTCTCGTCGTCGCCGTCGGCGGCGAACCTTAGGTAGCCGCCGTCAAGGAGCAGGTTGCCGGCGTACGACGCCCTGATGTCGAGGATGCCGTCCACGACGGTGCCGGCAAGCGGGATCGAGTTCTCGACGGTGAGCGTGCCTGTTCCGACCTTTGACCACGCTCCGGCGCCGTCGAGGGTGTAGGATGGAAGCGTCATGTCCGCATCGCCGCCGAACTGGAGCGTCGTCGCGGCGCCGATGTAGATCGTGCCGGCGATCGGAGCCTGGAGGTTCAGCGCGCCTGCAAAGTCGGAGGCGTCGAACCCTGTCGCAACGGAGAGCGTGTGCGTTCCGTCGCCTGCGACGGTGAACGGGTCGGAGCCGGTGAGCACCACCTGTCCGGCCGAGACGTCCTCGTCGACGTTGACGGTCGCAACGTCCGAGCTGGAGACGATGTTGGCGATCGACGGCTGGCCGTTGATCGTGTCGCTCCACTGCTGTCCTGACACGCCGTCCACCTGCCACACGTTGCCGGACCAGTCGCCAGACTGCTCGAGCGTGAACACGCCGTCGCTCAGGACCTGGACGATCTGGATGCCCGCAAGGCCGGAGCGGATGCTGCCGCTGGTGCTGCGGGTACCGTGCGTAATGTCGATCGTGCTGATGTTGTCGCCGTAGATCGACTTGGTGATGCGCATCTTGAGGTAGTTCTTGCCCTCCACGAGCACTCCGCCCTCCGCATAGGGAAGCCCAGGCCAGTTCTCGGTGCCCATGACGGTCTTCTCGTTGTCCGCGTCGCCGCTGTAGCTCTTCCAGGAAGTGCCGCCGTCGAGCGAGATGTATATCGGGCACTCCTTGAGGTTGCCGTTCACCACGTCGGACGCCGTGATGAAATAGACGTCGTATGTGTTGTAGGGGATGTTCTCGAAGTGGAGCTGCCAGCCGCGTTCATGTCCGGGCGTCGGAAGCGTTATTTCCTCGCCGCTTCCGGATGCGGTGGCCGTGAGGTTGGCGCTGCCGCTGGGAGAGTCGTCCAGGTAGGTCTTCGTGAGCACCTGGTTTGGCGTCGAAGCGTCGTTGCCGTTGTAGTAGGTGTTGTGTCCGTAATAGGCTATGCGCACGTCGGAGGATCCGTCCTTCGCGTCCGTCAGGTTCTGGATGTCCGTGTAGTTGCCAGACGTGCTGTCGTTGTTCCAGAACTTCGTCTGGTCCCAAAGGACACCCGAGACCGGATACGCGCCGACTGCGGAATAGGAAGGGGCAATGTATCCGCCGGCGGCGGACTGCGTTCTCGCGCCGATGCGGACGCTTATGACGCCGACCTCCGGACGCTTGGCGGCATATGCGGTCAGCCCGTCGATGACGTAGGCGTACTGCGCGGTGTCGATGGACGGGACCGAGAAGCTGACGCCGACGCCAGCCGCAGCCGTGAAGCCGACGAGCCCCGAGGGGAACCTCAGCGCCAGTTCCGCGGTGCTGCTGCTGTCGTCTGGCAGCGTGCCTGCGTAGCCGCACTGCACGTCGAGCGTAGCGGACGAGACGCCGGCATCTGCCACTACGTTGATCGCGCTTATGTTGCCGGAGACCGAGGTGGGTACGGCCGCAGGCATTACGAGCGTCGCGTTGCCGCCGAGCGTAATCGTGGCTACGGCCTCGGACGTCAGGGAGGAGAGGGCCTGGTTTGGCGTTCCGTCGATCGTCCAGACGCTTCCATCGAAATTGGCCGTCCCGCCGGCGGCGACGGTCAGCGTGGCGGACAGGACCTGCTTCTCTACGCCAACCTCTACGATCTGCACGGCCGCGATTCCGGCGCGGCCAAGCGAGGAGACCTTCGTGTTGACGATCGTCACCGTGTCCGTTCCGCTTATCACGCCGGAGACAAGGTAGTTCACGCCCTCTGCAAGCGTCGAGCGGCTGCTGGACGCGCCCCACGCCCCCGCGGCCCCGGCTATCGTCGGCGTCGCCGTGCTTCCGGCGGCGGCGGTGGAGTAGGACACGCCATTGATCGTCTTCGGGCAGAAGGTCGTGCTGCCTGTATCTGTCGCGGCGTATGCGATCACGCGGAACTTCGGGAACGGAATGCCGCTGACGACGACCTGCGGACTTCCGCCGTCGTCGCAGTACCCGAAGAGGATTCGGTCGCCGGAGCTGTCGCCGGTGGTGTAGGGGTTGTTGACTCCGGTGAGCGTGATGGTCGCAGTTCCGTCGGACATGACCGTTCCGTCCTGCTGGATATATTTCGCGACAGCGACTCCGCTGGCGTTCTGGGCGGGGACGTCGTTCCAGGATGTGCCTACCACCGGATGTGCGCCGTGCATCAGGCCGCTATAGTCGTCGTTGTCCGAAACGCGCGCGTCCTGGTTGTCGACGGTGCTGCTGCGTCCGCCCGGGAAGTTGATGTTCAGCGAGCCGAAACGGAAGGCCGACGTGAACTCGATCGCCGGGCCGTAGGCCGTAGAAACGACGCTGCACGAGTAGCCCGTGGGAACGGCCATGGACGAAGCGTCGATTGTCACCGTGCCGGTTATGCCAGGGCACTTCACGGGCCACACGTAGTATGGCACGCCCTGCACCGCATTCCGGGCAAGGGCCGCCAAGTCGTACGCGGACACGTCAACCGTGACAGCCGCCGCGCTCGCGTTGAACGACGAAGCCGAAAGAGTCGCGCCGTCCGCAAGCCTGATAGTAAAGGGCTGGCCGGTCGTCGTCACGTCAGAGAGGGAAACGGAAGACGGAACGTCGATGTATCCGCCTGCCTCGCCGGTGATCCTGACGTTCTTGCCCGAGAAGGCCGCATCAAGTGTCGACCCGGAAGGCGTAGCGGTGACCTGGTCGACCACCGACGGGAAGCAGTAGTTGAGGACCTCGTCCTCGGAAAGCGTCGAACCGAAGACCGCCATCCTGGAAATCGTCCAGCCAACCGCAGGATTGAGCGTCGAGCTGGTCTTCTCGTAGACGCCGCCAAGGGTGAAGCCCTTGTAGTTTGTATTTGACGCCTTTAGTCCGGTGTGTCCGTAGCGCTTCACCAGCGAGCGGACGCCCGTGCCCGAATCCGTCACGATCTCGTACACGAACACGCCGCCGGACGTCTGTATGTTGATTACGATGTCAGTTCCGGACGAAAAGGAGTCGGCGACCTGTAGATTGCTCCCCGCATTGGTGTATATCGCATTCTCCCATATGCCACGCACGGCGTCGTTGTTTGCCGCAAGGCTAACGCCAACCTTGTTGTACGACGCGTCCCCATTGCTGCCTCCAAGTATGTTCTGGTGCAGGGAAAGGAGATACTGGTTGTTTGCGCTCGCCAGGTCCAGTCCGGAGCACTGGATAATGAACGTGCAGTTGTTCAGCGAACTGTTCTCGCCGGTATAGACGACGCCTCCCGTCGCGCCGCTTTCTATTGTGATCGCGTTGTTCGCCGTAATAGTGTTGCCGTTGTCCGCAGTCAACGAGAAGTTTCCAAGGTTGCTGTTTTCGCCATCCCAGACGGCAATCGGCGTCGCGGCCGACGCCGCGCCGGCCGAGCCGACGGCGAAAGCGAGCGCAAGGACTTTTCCCAACGTTTTACTGACTGATGCTTTATTCATTTCCAGTCTCTTTGTTCTTTTTGTCTGAAGACGGCGCTAAGCGAGCCCGCCGGCGTCGGCAAGCCACAATACACCATCGCTTATTCTAGCAAAAAGCAGGGAGAATGGCAATCGCTAGCCAGCGCACGCAACCATGTTTGCGCGATATGTGGTATAATAATGTCATGAGCAGACTACACATAGGAATCCTCGGGTCGGGCGCGGGCTCGAACATGCAGTCCATAGTCGATGCCGTCGCGGCCGGCACGCTGGACGCGGAAATAAGGCTTGTCCTGGCGGACGTGCCGGACGCCAGGATACTTGACCGCGCGCGCCGGCACGGAATCCCATGCCAGTACCTCGACTGCGCCCCGTGGAAGACCAAGCTGGAGGGTCCGGCCGAGGACCGCTGCATCGACCTTCTCAGGTCTGCCGGAGTGGACACCGTCGTCCTCGCCGGCTTCATGCGCATCGTCAAGCCCGGTCTCCTCGCCGCCTTCCCGAACCGCGTCCTCAACATCCACCCCGCCCTTCTCCCCGCCTTCCCCGGCGTCCACAGCTGGACGCAGGCCCTCGAGTACGGATGCAAGGTCGCCGGCGTGACGGTGCACTTCGTAGACGCGGGGACGGACTCCGGTCCGATCATCGTCCAGAAATGCGTGCCTGTCCTTGAGGACGACACGCCCGAATCCCTCCACGCGCGCATCCAGGTCCAGGAGCACATCGCCTTCCCCGAGGCGCTGCGCATCGTGGCGTCCGGCGCATACAGCATCGAAGGGCGCCGCGTGCGCATCCTCGCGCCTTGAAGTACAAGTACCTATACCAGACAAGGGAAAACGCCAACCGCGAAGGCTGGGTCACCGCGCGCGACCGCGCGGAGGCCTATGCAACGCTGCGCAAGCAGGGGATCCGCCCGTACCGGCTCATCGGCGACGACCCGTCCCCGCTGCGCCGCGCCGCCCCCGCGGCCGCCCTCGCCGCGGCGTTCATGGCGCTCGCCGCGCTGGCCCTGGCCGCGATCTTCGCAGGAGGGCGCGACGCGCCAGCCAGCAGGCGGCAGCTCGTCGGCGACCCGTCCGCGATCTCGGCGGGCATGGCGGACGGATGGACGGACCTTTTTCCGTCCAAGCTCGACAGGCATCTCGCGGCGTACGCGCAGCCGGGGTGGATCGCACTTCCGCCCGAGCCCGAGGACGGCGACGCCGAGCTTTTCGCAGCGGAGCTGGACGCCCCCTTTTCCACCGGCGCCGCGGACACGCCCGAGAAGCGGCTCCTAAAGGGAATCGTGTCCTCGATGCGCGACGAGATGAAGCTCTACATCGAGGGCGGCGGGACGGTGGCGGACTATCTGGATTTCCTCGAGGACAGACAGGACCAGGAGCACGAATTCCGCAACAAGGCGATGGACGCCATTGCGCGCGCGCCCGAGTCAATGCGCGAGCGCGTCAGGATGAACGTCAACGTCCGCCTTCGCGAGATGGGGCTTCCCGAAGCGAACTGACGCGGCGCCGCGCAAACTCCATCGCCCGCTCGTACATCGCGCGCAGGGAGTCGAGGCACTTCTGCTCGCCGCGCCAGAACGGCACCGGCCCGAGCCTCCTCAGGATCGCAGGCTCATTCTTCGCCACAAAGCTCCTCCAGCCCGATTCCCCGAAGCTCCAGCAGCGCCGAAGGTCGGCGCGCGATTTCCTCTCCCAGTATCAGCAGCACCGCGCTCGCGTGCTTGCACGGATTGGCGTAGTCCGGACACGAACAGCTCGTCGTGACGTCGTAGCGCCTGCGCCCCGGGGCGTCCGACGGATCGTCCGGCAGCCTCCCGCCCGGGAAAAGGTCCAGTCCCTCGGACCTGAAGAACCCCTCGACCTCGGTCGGAAGGTCGTCCGCCAGAATGCGCGCCGCGAGCATAGGCTCGGACGCGATGGCCGATACGATCCGAGAGCGCGCCTCGCCCTCGGGCGTGCGGAACGCGACGGTGACGGTGTACGGGTCTGGGCGGGTGCCGACCACCTTTGCGGTGACGAGCGGGCCCTCCATGCGCATCTCGACGACCTGTCCGGATACGGCGTAGTGCCTGCCGCGTCCGAGTCGGGAGCCAAGCCCCATCGCCTCAAGGCGCTCAGTCCACCTGCGCGCCCACCAGCTGCGCCCCGCCCCGCCGCGCGGCTCCTGCGCGCGTATGCCCGACGCGTAGCGCGGAATGCGGACTGGATAGCGCTTCCTGGACATCTCAGGCCTGTGGCGCCTGCGCTTCGGCCGTGCCGTCAGGCTGCTGATTCTCGCCCTCTGCGGGCGCGTCGGCGTCCTCGCCCTCGCAGACCGAGACGGAAACGAGCGTGGCGCCTTCGGACAGGCGGACGAGCTTCACGCCCTGCGCCATGCGGCCCTGGACGCTGAAGTCGGAAACGGCGCTGCGGACCATCTGCTGGTCGCTCGTTATGGAAATCACGCTCTCGTCGTCCGAGACCGCATGGGCCGCGACCACGGCGCCGTTGCGGTCCGCGCCCTTGATGCCGATCATGCCCTGTCCGCCGCGTCCGTGGCGCGTGAAGTCCTTGAACTCGCAGCGCTTGCCGTAGCCGTTCGCCGTGGCGATGAAAAGCGTCTTCGTGTCGTCGACGGCATCCAGCGAGACGACGCGGTCGCCGTCCAGAAGGCGGATGCCGCGAACGCCCGTCGCGGTGCGGCCCATGCGGCGCACGTCGGATGCGGCGAAGCGCATGGCCCTTCCGTTCTTCGTGAGCATTATGACGTCGTCGTCCGGCTTCACGAGGCGCACGTCCTCCAGCGAGTCGCCCTCCTCGATGTTTATGGCGCGGATGCCAGACTTGTTGACGTTCTTGAACTCGCCGAGCAGAGTCTTCTTGACGGTGCCGTTCACCGTCGCGAAGAACACGTCCACGTCGCCCTCGAAGGAGCGTATCGGGAGCAGCTCTAGGACCTGCTCGCCTTCCTGGAGGTTGAGGAGGTTTATGAGCGGACGCCCGAAGCTCGTCCTAGGCGCCTCCGGGATCTGGTAGGCGTCCTTGAGGAAGAGTCGTCCTGTGTTGGTGAAGAACATGAGCGAGTCGTGCGTCTGCGCGACGAAGACGAGGCGGATGAAATCCTCCTCCTTCACCTGCGCGCCGCGCACTCCGTGCCCGCCGCGCTTCTGCTCGCGGTATTCCGTGAGCGGCACGCGCTTGACGTAGCCGCGGTTCGAGAGCGTTATGACGCACGGCGCGTCGGGGACGAGATCCTTCATCGAGACCTCGTTCTCGTCCGCCACGAGCTCCGTGCGGCGCTTCGCGTCGTCCTTCGCGCAGTAGCGCGCCTTGATGTCCGCGAGGTCCGCGCGGAT
>Ga0265298_10004887_pt1 | contig 16986 bp, 14 predicted proteins | sample AusTroGonzalo_MG_3_FD_193486 | JGI IMG/M metagenome (GOLD analysis project Ga0265298, IMG submission 193486) | Bovine rumen microbial communities from tropical cattle in Woodstock, Queensland, Australia - Gonzalo_01 | ecosystem: Host-associated > Mammals > Digestive system > Stomach > Rumen ... | reverse complement strand
CAAAGATACAAAATTCATGGGGCAATACGTGGCCTAATTCAATGAAAATCGTGTTTTTCCAAAAAAATCAGAACTCCGAAGTGAAATGGAACTCGATGTCGGGGTACTTCTCCATCGCCATTTGCAAGGCATAAGGAGACTCGGCTAAAAACACGTCGCGGCCTTCCTTGTCCTCAGCGAGATTGAGAGCCTTGCGCATCTTGAAATCTGCGAGTTGAGCCTCGTTGTCGCTGGTAATCCAGGCGGTCTTGTAGAGCGAAATCGGTTCATAGCGGCAAGAGGCATTGTACTCATGCAAGAGACGGTATTGTATCACCTCAAACTGCAACTCACCCACCGTGCCGATGATCTTGCGTCCCGTCATCTTGCCCGTAAAGAGCTGCGCCACACCCTCGTCGGTAAGCTGCTCCAATCCCTTGGCCAGCTGCTTCGACTTCAACGGGTCGGCGTTCTCCACATAGCGAAACTGCTCGGGCGAGAAACTCGGGATGCCCTTGTAGTTGAGGATTTCGCCCTCGGTCAGGGTGTCGCCGATCTTGAAGTTGCCGGCATCGTAAAGACCCACGATGTCGCCCGGATAGGCCTCATCAAGGACGGACTTTTTCTGCGCCATAAAAGCCGTGGGGTTGGAGAATTTCAACTCGCGGCGCTGACGCACGTGGAAGTAGTTCTTGTTGCGCTCGAAGCGGCCCGACACCACGCGCACAAAGGCGATACGGTCGCGGTGGTTGGGGTCCATATTGGCGTGGATCTTGAAAACAAAGCCAGTGAACTTCTCCTCCGTCGGCTCGATGCGTCGTTCCACCGTGTCGCGGCCAATAGGCGTCGGCGCAATCTGGATGAAGCAATCCAGCAACTCCTTGACGCCGAAATTGTTCAAGGCAGAGCCGAAGAACACGGGGCAGATGTCGCCGTTCAGATAGGCCTCGCGAGTAAAGTCGTCATACACGCCCTGCACCAGCTCCGTCTCGTTGCGCAAGGTCTCGGCATCTTCGCCCAACATCTTGTCCAAATCGGGGTTGTTGAGGTCGTCGAAAGCGATGCCCTCCGTGATGTGCTGCTTGTCGGAATTGAAGAGGTAGAGGCTCTTGTCGTAGATGCTATACACACCCTTGAACTTCGGTCCCATGTTGATAGGCCAGCTCAACGGCGTGAGGCGGATGTTCAGCTTCTGCTCGATTTCGTCCAACAGTTCGAAGGCATCCTTACCAGGACGGTCCATCTTGTTGATGAACACGATGATAGGCGTATTGCGCATACGGCACACCTCCACCAGCTTTTCCGTCTGCGACTCGACACCCTTGGCGGCATCGATGACCACGATGACGCTGTCAACGGCCGTCAAGGTGCGGAAGGTATCTTCGGCAAAGTCCTTGTGGCCAGGGGTATCCAAGATATTGATTTTGATATCCTTATAGTCAAAACCCATGACAGAGGTGGCCACCGAGATGCCACGTTGCCGCTCGATTTCCATCCAGTCGGACGTAGCGGTTTTGCGAATCTTGTTCGACTTCACAGCGCCTGCCACCTGAATGGCGCCACCGTAAAGCAGCAGTTTCTCGGTCAGAGTGGTCTTACCAGCATCGGGGTGGCTGACGATGGCGAAGGTACGTCTTCTATTGATTTCATCTATGAATGACATGTATTCAGCGATTAAAAAAGTGTGCAAAAATAGCAATAAAAACGAAGCGGCACAAATCGGACGTCACTCCGTGGACTGGGTGAAGTTGGAGAGACGTCTCGAGATGGCATTGTACTCGGTATGCAGCAAGGTGCTGTCGTGTTTGGGCAAACTGAAATCGTATGCCCCATTGAGATAAGGCACGCAGGGCACAACATAGTATTGGTGTTTCCCGTGGATGGTGCCAATGAACACAAAGTAAGGGATGTATTCCGTGGCCTCAACGTGGCCTGTAAAACGGTTCACCGTCACCTTGACCATGATGCCGCCTTTAGTCTCCAACTTCTGCTGATTGGAGATGAAATTGCCCAAGGAATAATAGAGAACGATTGGTTCGCCCGAGGCATTAAATATCGTATCAGCATTTTGCACGACATGCGGATGTCCACCGATGATGAGGTCGGCGCCATGGTTGACCAGCGATTGGGCGCAGCGCAGCTGGCTCTTGTTGCCTTTCAGCTCATATTCGTTGCCCCAATGCAGCACCGCCACCTTCAGGTCGGCACCCATCTCATCCAAACGCTCAAGATTGCGGGCCATTTGCACCGTGTCAAGCTTGTTCACCACATTCGGCGCCTTCTCCTTGATGCCATTCGTGCCGTATGTCGCGTTGATAAAACCTACCTTCAAGCCTTTCACGTCCATGATAATGGGATAACTCGTGTCGCAGCTAATTGAGTCGACATAACTGCCGGCATGAGGCATGCCCACGCTGTCGAGCATCTTGATGGTGCGCTCCACACCCTTCTTACCCCGATCGAGCACATGGTTGTTGGCCGTGAACAGCAAGTCGAAGCCGGTGTTTTGAACCTCAAAAAGCAAGGCATCAGGCGAGGAAAAGCAAGGATAACCTGTGTAAGGCGGTCCGCCCAAGGTGACCTCCAGATTGGCACAGGCAAAATCCGCCGATTGTATGTAAGGCTCTACGTAACGGAAGCAGTCCGAATAATCATATTGGCCTGTAGCGCGGTCGTATGCTGCATCAACCTGCGGCTTATGACCCATGACATCACCTGCAAAAAGCAAGGTGACCAAGCTATCGTCACCATACATCTCCCGCTTTCGATACGACATATCGTGTCTTCCCGCCATATCGAGGAGAAAGAGGGAGTCCAGCATAATCCATACAATCAGCACGAAAGACAGCTGATGAAGGAATGGCGTAGTATTTCCAAATTTACCTTTCATAAACGAAAAGAGCGCAGGCCTTTCGACTTGCGCTCCTTGCGGTCCGGACGAGACTCGAACTCGCGACCTCCTGCGTGACAGGCAGGCATTCTAACCAAGCTGAACTACCGGACCAGCCTGAAAAAGAACTCTATTGCTTTGCTTTGCGGGTGCAAAAGTACAACCTTTTTTGAAACTGGCAAGTATTTTTTTTGATTTTTTTTGATATATTTTTCAGTAAGTTTTATAATCTATTGTATAACAACGAATTAAAAACCTACCTCCAATGCTCCTTCGCCTACATTATAGCACGGAAGGTGCAAAGCCTCGGCCTGCGACACCCATTTTTCAGCCAAATAGCGCGGCACCGACCCGTCGATAAGGAGCAACTTCGTATCGTATCCATTCACAATCGATTGCACATCGGGCTGTTGTCTGCCCGAAACCAAGAGATAATCCACAGGCAGACGATAGGAAAGACTGTCGTTGAGCTTTTGTCCTTCCCAAAGTGCTATCAACTTGCCGTCAAAAGAGACCAAATTGGACTTTTTGCATAGATAGTCGTTGGCAAAATCCTCCTCAAAACCAATTATTTGCGGATGATGCGACAAATGTCGCTTGCTCCAGGCACCCTTCAAGCTGTAGTCGATGGTGGACTCATCTGCCATCAAAGTGGAATCGGCCAAAAGAACATGTTCCCCTCCCCTGACGAAATCAATGGCCGTGTGGTTGCGCAGACTGAAAGCCGTCATCCCTTGCTGCTGCTCGGAGCTATACAGCCTGATCGTCACCGAAGCCATCACCACCAGCAATGCCGCCAGCATGGCGATAAACAACCGCCGTTTGCGCAACATGAAGGTCAGCATGAACAACAGCAACGCCACCAGCAACATGGCAAACTCTAAATCGTTGACATACAAACCCTTGACAATGGAATACGGGATACTCTCAATCTTTGCGACCACCCAGTTCATCACGTACACCGCGCCCCAAACCAAGTAGCCAACCAGCGTGTTGAGATAAGGTATCCACGACACCAACAGCAGTATCATGCCGCTAATGACTACAATGAAGCTTATCGGAGTCATGAACAGATTGCTGAGCCAAAAATAAGTGGTGAACTGATGAAAGTAGAACAAAGTAAAGGGAATTGTAGCGATTTGAGCAGCCAGTGCCACGGCCGTAATCTCCCAAGCCCTGTCAAGCAGCTTATTCTTGATATACAACAAGTTATAAATCGGCTTTTGCAGCACCACGATACCCATCACGGCAGCATACGATAGCAGGAAACCGATTTCGAACAGGTTGTTCGGGTTGATACAAAGCAAGATAAAGGCTGATGCCGCTATAGAATTGATAATAAACCCTTTGCGTCGTATCATTTCGCCCACGATGACGAAACTGATCATCAGCGAGGCGCGCAAAATGGAAGGCGACAAACCCGCGATGAGGGCATAAAACCATATCAAGGCCAGCAGGAGCACTTGCTTCAGGGTCTTTTGCCATTTCTTGCGGTTGAGGAAACCCAAGAGGAACGAAGCCAAGAGAAAAATGATGCCAACATGCATGCCCGAGACACAGAGGATATGCATGGAGCCAGCCGCCACATAGTTCTTGCGCACCTCATCGGCGAGATAGTCATCATAGCCCAGCAAGATGGCGGCAGCCACGCCAAACTCATCGTCGCTCAGCCCACTACGCTGCAACGAGGCCAACAACACATCGCGGAAACGATAGGAAAAGGCGTAAATCGGGTTGGCGTCGTTCGTCTGCAAATCCAGCAAGTCCTCGTCCTTCAGATAGACCTGTCCCGTGATGCCTTTACGCTCAAGGTAAGCCCTATAGTCGAACTCTTCGGGATTCAACGGCGGTGTCACTTCGCGAATGGGCGCCGGGATGGCGATCAAGTCGCCGTAATGCAAGGCAAAAGCTGAGTCCGACTTGGGGAAATACGCCATCACCTTGCCCGAAACGGGGCGTGAAGGCAGACTGTCGCCAAACTGATACTCCAGCTCCAGCACCGTCCGGATAGACTTGGGACGCTCCGTTGGATAATCATAGACACGCGCCACGTAATAGCGCGCGCCCGTTTGGAAATTGCGGAAATAGTCGCGCTGCACCTCGGCCTCATGCACCCGAGCCAGCGAATAGCCGACTATGAACAGGTAACAAGCCATCACCGCCCCGAAAAAACAGCTATGCCGTTGGTGCTTCAACAAAAACGCGGTCAGCACCGACATGGCGAGGAGCGTCACGGCAACGGCCATCAAAGTGGTAGGCGACAACCTAAGGGCGACAACAAAAATGCTGACCCAAATGCCCAAGGCAAAAGGTATCAGCATCCTGACAAAGGGGTATTTGCTCCAATCGGTCATCGCTCACATGGTGTTCTATGGTTTTGCGGAGCCAGGCTTTTTCGTTTTCAAGAACTCGGAAATGACCTCGGCGGCCTTTTCGGAAGCGCCTGCATTGCCCAAACGGTCGCGCAACTCGTCATAATCCTCCAAGAGCTTGCGCTGACGATTGGCATTGTGCAGCAACTGTTCCAACTCATTGACCAAATTATCCTCAGTCAAGTCGCCTTGAATCAGTTCCTTAACCACTTCCTTATCCATCACCAAATTGACCAAAGAGATGAACTTCACCTTAATCATCCACTTGGCGAGGCGATAAGAGAAACCTGTCGCCTTGTAGCACACCACTTCAGGCACAGTGAAAAGGGCCGTCTCCAGCGTGGCCGTCCCCGAAGTGACCAGGGCGGCACTAGAGTTTTGGAGCAACTCATAGGTTTGGTTTTCCACCAGAAACACATCCGTGTTGCCGATGATTCCCTTATACAAGGACTTGTCCAACGACGGCACACCAGCGATAACAAACTGATAATTAGGAAAATGCGACACTGCCTTCAACATAATGGGAAGCATACGTTTCACCTCTTGCTTACGACTACCAGGCAGCAAAGCGATGATTTCGCGCTTTTCACCCAAACTGTTGCGACGCAGGAAAATCGAGCGGTTGGCTGTGCCAAACTTCGCCATCTCGTCCAACAGCGGGTTGCCGACATAAGTGACATCCACGCCATAGTTCTTGTAGAACGCCTCCTCAAATGGCAAGATAACCAACATCTTATCCACCGAGCGCTTGACTTTCTTCACGCGACGGCGTTTCCAAGCCCAAAGCTGAGGCGAGATGTAATAAACCACCTTGAAACCTTTTTCATGGGCGAAGTCAGCGATACGGAAGTTGAAGCCAGGATAATCCACCAGTATCACTACATCTGGCTGATAATCAACAATATCCTTCTTGCATTGCGAGATATTGCCCAACACCTTGCGCAGGTTGACCGCCACTTCCACGAAGCCCATATAAGCCATCAAACGGTAGTGTTTCACCAACTCGACGCCTTGGGCCTTCATCAGGTCGCCGCCAAAACCACGAAACTCGGCTTTTTTGTCCTTTTTCTTGATTTCGGCAACAAGGTTGGAAGCGTGCAAGTCGCCCGAAGCCTCACCTGCTATGATATAGTATTTCATTGGTTTACAGCTTATTTAACCAAAAAGAAAACCAACAACATTCCCACTACCGTGACCGCCAGCACGCCGCGTCCCATCTTGTCGAGCTTCCATTTCACCAGCATCATCCTGAACAGGACAACGCCTGGGATGAAGGCCAAAAGGAAAGGCGCGCGTTGGGCAAAAATCCCCAGCGACTCCCAGTTGATGAAATACAACAAAAGGAAAGTCAGCCCGAAACTGGCCGCTCCCACCAACAATCCAAGCCAAAAGGTATCTTTGATTTTCATGGTTTTATGCTTATGGTTTCATATGCTTTCATCGGTTCTATCTGCGAATGTGCCGTCCAATCGAAGCAGGTGGGCACCACCGAGATGTAATTGTTTTGCAAGGCCCAGAGGTCGGTGTCGGGCATGATGTCGTCGCTTTCGAACGTGCCGTCCAGATCATAATACTGCATCCCGCCTAGGTCATATTTTTCCTCGAAATACTCCACCCAGCGGCAAGCTGCTTGTCGGCACACCTTGATGCCTTTCATGGGTTCCTCGCTGCGTTTTGGGAAGTTCACGTTGAGGCAGACACCCTTGGGCAGACCTTCCTTCAGCACCTTCTTGGTGATTTCCAGGATGGTCGTGTCGAGGTGGTCGAAGTCGGCATCGGGGTCGAGGTCGAAGAGGCTGTAGCCTATGGCGTTCAAGCCGTTCATGCAAGCCTCGATGACCGCTCCGATGGTGCCAGAATAGACTACCGTCGTGGCGGCGTTCATCCCATGGTTGATGCCCGAGACGACCAAGTCCGGTTGCGTCATCAGCTTCTGATAGCCCAGCTTCACACAGTCGACGGGCGTGCCGTTGCAGCGGTACTCCTTAAAGCCGTCCTCTTCATGTACGAGACGCACATAGATACGTTCGCGAATACTGCACGAATGGCTTTTGGCCGACATCACCTCATCGGTGGAAATCAGCGTCACATCGCCAAGCGCACGCATCAGCGTGACCAGCTTACGCAGGCCTTTAGCAGCGTAGCCGTCATCGTTGGTAATCAGTATTTTATAGCGTTTTTCGCTCATATTGTAGCAATCTGCCGCAAAATTAGCAAAAAACTCAAAAGGTTTTCAAGCATTGATACAATTTTCGCGTCGGCAAACCCATCACGTTGTAGAACGAGCCTTCCAGTCCACTGATGCCGACATAACCAATCCATTCCTGGATGCCGTAGGCACCTGCCTTGTCGAAGGGTCTGCAATGCTCAATGTAGAAGTCGATTTCTTCCGCATCAAGTTGGGCAAAGGTCACATTAGAGCGCACCGCAAACGATTCCGTCTTCTCCTTCGAGCGCACCGTGACACCCGTCACCACATGATGGGTCTTGCCCGAGAGCAGTTGCAGCATTCGTTCAGCATCTTCCCTATCCTTAGGCTTACCTAAGATCTCGCCTTCGCAAATCACGACGGTATCCGAGGTGATCAGCAGATAATCAGCAGGGAGTTCCTCATCGGTAAAAGCCAACGACTTCTGCAGGCTGAGGTATTTCGGCACCTCGTCCAAGGATAAATCGGCAGGAAAATCTTCAGGCGTTTCCTTAGTCATAATCTCGAAATCCACGCCCATGCCACGCAGGAGTTCTTGCCGACGCGGGGATTTGGAAGCTAAAATTATTTGGTATTTTTTTAGGTTGGAGAGCATTTTGCGCTATTCGTTTGGTGATGCAAAGATATGAAAAAAGGGAGAAACCGCAGTCTCTCCCTTTAACATCTCAAGAAGGCGCATCACAGCAATTTCTTCTTCAAGGTCTCAATCATATCGACCGTCATCTTGTCGAGGTCGTACTTAGGATTCCAGCCCCACTCGGCGCGGGCGCAGCTGTCGTCCATCTTGTTCGGCCAGCTGTCGGCGATAGCCTGACGAATCGGGTCGAACTTGTACTCCATCTCGAAATTCGGATAGTACTTCTTGATGGCATTGTAGATGATTTCTGGGTCGAAGCTCATGGCCGTCACATTAAAGGAGTTGCGGTGCACCAGCTTGGTCGGGTCGGCTTCCATGATGTCGACCATGGCATCCAAAGCATCAGGCATGTACATCATATCCATGTAGGTACCCTTGCTGATGGGGCAGTAGAACTTTTCTCCCTTCACGGCAGCGTAGTAAATCTCCACGGCATAGTCGGTGGTGCCACCGCCAGGCAGCGTCAGGTTACTGATGAGGCCCGGGAAACGGACGCTACGGGTGTCCACACCGAAGCGGGTGAAGTAATAGTCGCTCAGCAACTCACCCGTGACCTTGGTCACACCGTAGATGGTGTTCGGACGCTGGATAGTGTCTTGAGGCGTGTTGTCATGCGGCGTAGAAGCACCGAAAGCGCCGATGGATGAAGGCGTGAAGACAGCGCAATTGAAGATACGTGCCGTCTCAAGGCAGTTCACCAACGAGCCGATACCGACGTTCCAGCCCAGCATGGGGTTCTTCTCGGCCGTAGCCGAAAGGATGGCGGCAAGATTATAGATGGTGTCAATGTTGTAGCGTTTCACCACATCGACGATTTGCATGATCTGCGTCGAGTCGATTCTTTCAAAAGGACCGGTCTCGACAATCTCACCGGTCAAAGGGCGAAGATCCGAAGCCACCACGTTTTCGTTTCCGTAGGTAGCACGGAGCTTCTTCACCAATTCTGTTCCGATCTGTCCGCCGGAACCGACAATAAGTATCTTTTTCATTTTCTAGTTCAATATATAATTCGGAATGCTGAATGTTGAATGCTGAATGTCGCAATGCGACGCTGGGCTTTGCCCCCATTCAGCATTCATCATTCCTAATTCAGCATTTATTTCAAGATTCCTAATTCTTTACCAATCTTCACGAAGGCGGCGATGCACTTGTCGAGATGCTCACGCTCGTGGGCGGCGCTCACCTGCACGCGGATGCGGGCCTGTCCCTTCGGCACCACAGGATAGTAGAATCCGGTGACGAAGATGCCTTCTTCCTGCAGCTTGGCGGCGAACTTCTGCGACAACGGGGCGTCGTAGAGCATCACGGCGCAGATGGCGGATTGCGAAGGCTTGCAGTCGAAACCAGCCTCGGTCATCTTCTTGATGAAGTAGGCCGTGTTTTCATGCAGCTTGTCTTGCAGGGCGTTGGTCTCGCTCATCATCTCGAACATACGGATGCCAGCGGCCACGAGACCCGGAGCCATCGAATTGGAGAAGAGGTACGGACGGCTGCGCTGACGCAGCATATCGATGATTTCCTTACGGCCGGTGGTGAAGCCACCCATAGCACCGCCGAAGGCCTTGCCGAGGGTACCGGTCAGAATCTCGATCTTGCCACGGAGGTTGTAGTGTTCAGTGACACCACGCCCCGTGCGGCCGACCACACCAGCGGAGTGGCTTTCGTCGACCATTACCATAGCGTTGTATTTCTGTGCCAGTTCATAGATCTTGTCAAGCGGGCAGACGTTGCCGTCCATCGAGAACACACCATCGGTGACGATGAGGCGGAAGCGGCAGCCTTGCGCATCTTGCAGTTGCTTCTCGAGGTCAGCCATGTCGGCGTTGGCATAGCGGAAACGCTGAGCCTTGCAGAGGCGCACGCCGTCGATGATGGAAGCGTGGTTCAAAGCATCGGAAATGATAGCGTCATCGGGACCAAGCAGCGGCTCAAACACACCGCCGTTGGCATCGAAGCAAGCAGCGTAGAGGATTGTGTCCTCAGTGCCAAAGAACTCAGCAATCTTGGCTTCCAACTTCTTGTGGAGATCCTGGCAGCCGCAGATGAAGCGAACCGAGGCCATACCGAAGCCACGGGCGTCCATGCCATCCTTGGCGGCTTGGATCAACTCGGGATTATCGGCCAAACCAAGGTAGTTATTTGCGCAGAAGTTGAGGCACACCTTGCCGCCAACCATGATTTCAGCGCCCTGGGCGCTCTCGATAATGCGTTCTTTTTTATACAGGCCATCGGCTTCAATCTGAGCCAATTCCTTTTTCAGATACTCTTGAAAATTAGCGTACATTGTATTAAGTTTTTAGGTTATTGTGCTTACAAAATAAAGATGGTTTTCTTAGGGGGCAAAAGTACGAAAAACAATTGAAATTTGTTCCAACGTCACTTAATATCCTTGATACGACCTTCAAGGCCAGCATATTCGGTGCCGATATGGTTGTTCTTGTAATTCTCCATGAAGTTCTGGATAATATCGGTATCAAGGACACCGGCATCTTGGATATTTGTGCAGCGATCCATCATGGCGAAGCCGTCGCCGTGGTCAACGACCACATAGCTGGAAGCCGCGAAGGTATAGTTCTTTTTAGGATCAAGAGGTTCGTATTTTCCAGTCTCCTTGTTCAGAATCTCAACCTTCTTGACACGACGTTCGCCCTTGACGCCATCAAAGTCATGGTTGGCATTATAGACCACGGGAGAGGGAATGCTGGAGTCATATTCAAACCTGAGGCCAGAGACCTGCTGGAAGCCTCCGAACTCGCCAGGAGCGATGGAGACAGAGAACTCGAGAATGTCGAGCAGCAGTTCGCCGGTGCATTCGCCCTTACAGGTACCATTCTCGAAGGGGAACATCGTATAAAGGTCGTTGAAGGTCACGTCTCCCTTGGGAAGGTCTGCCCTGATGCTGCCGCCACCGAGGAAGGCGATGTCGGTGCCGAACACCGTCCTGTAGGCATCGGTGCAGAAGTTTCCGATATTGGTTTCCTGATTGCGAACCAGGCGATTTTTCTGGTCATCAAACGCGGCCAGCTTGACATCACTGGTGAAGATGACCTGCTCAGCGACTTTCTTATAACCTTCCTTGATGTCTTCGATGACTTTAAGCACCGACATGTCTTTCTTGGGATAGGATTCAGTCGAGATAAGCTCGGTCTTGAATTTTCCGTCAGGATGAATGGTGAGTCTGCCCATATATTGGAATTTGGTGCCAGTGGAGGTCAAGGTGACGTTCTGACCCTTCTTGTTCTTAACGATGGAGTCAAGAATCACGCTGTGGGAATGGCCATCGAGCACGACATCAATACCGTAAGTGTTTTCAATCATGCTGGGTGAGTTGATTCCGCCTTCGCCCTCGTCCTCGTCTCCAAGGTGAGAGAGCACCACCACGAAATCAGCGCCTTCTTTTCTGGCTGAATTGACGGCGTTCTGGACCACATCGTAGAAATTGTCGATGCAGAAACTATACACGTAGTTCCCTTTGTCATCCTTAAAATACGTGGGTGTTGAGGAATTGATCGTGTAAGGGGTGGACATTCCGACATAGGCCACATCGAAATCACCGTAATGGAGGATGCGATACGGTTCATAACATTGTTTACCCGTCCTGAGATCCTTGAAGTTGCAGCAAATGCATTCGGCATCAAGAGCATCCATCAGTTCCATTTGACGGGGAATGCCATAGTCAAACTCGTGGTTGCCAAGGGTGACGAGATCATAACCCACTTCATTCATGATATTGATGATATTGCGGCCGTGAGAAGAGGCACCCAAGCTACCGCCCTGAACAAAATCGCCATTGGAAACGACGGTAACGTATTTGTGAGACGCCTTCATCTCATCCTTGAGGGCGGCAAAATTGGCGTATCCGTCAACGCCGCAGTGAACATCGTTCTCGTAAAGGACGATAATGTCCTTTGAAGAAGGAGAAGTGGTTTGGCTTTTCGAGCCACAAGAAACCGAAAGGCAGCAGATGATGCTGCAAGCCATGAATAATAAGAATTTTCTTTTCATAAGGATGGTGTTAAAATAAAGTTGTTTGGCCACAAAGGTACGAAAAGAGTTGATAGGTTGGAACGATTTTCATAGGAAAAATAAAACCTACCGCAATATTTTGTAATTTTGCCGCACAATCAACAAAACACCAGTAAGATGAACGGCACCTTATATATTTACAACAGCCTTGCGCGTTGCAAGCAACCTTTCAAACCCTTGAACGCCCCGCATGTGGGCATGTATGTCTGCGGCCCCACCGTCTATGGCGATGCTCATTTGGGTCATGCCCGACCAGCCATTACTTTCGACTTGGTTTTCAGGTATTTGCAACATCTCGGCTATAAAGTCCGCTATGTGCGCAACATCACCGACGTGGGCCACTTGGAGCACGACGCCGACGAAGGCGAGGACAAGATTGCCAAAAAAGCCCGTCTCGAGAACCTTGAGCCTATGGAGGTGGCACAATACTATACCAACCGCTACCATGCCGCCATGGACAAACTGAACGTGCTGCGTCCGTCCATCGAGCCTCATGCCTCGGGGCATATCATCGAGCAAATCGCCATGGTGCAGAAGATTCTCGACAACGGCTACGCCTACGTGGAGAACGGCAGTGTCTACTTCGACATCGAGAAATATAATAAGGAGCACCCCTACGGCATCCTCTCGGGACGCAACTTCGAGGAGATGCTTAACACCACACGCGAGCTGAGCGGTCAGGAAGAGAAGCACAACCCCGTCGACTTCGCTTTGTGGAAAAAGGCTGAGCCTCAGCACATCATGCGCTGGCCTTCACCTTGGAGCGATGGCTTCCCAGGCTGGCACATGGAATGCTCTGCCATGGGCTGCAAATACTTAGGAGAGACCTTCGACATCCACGGCGGCGGCATGGACCTCCTGTTCCCGCACCACGAATCGGAGATTGCACAAAGCGTGGCTGCCAACGGCAAACAACCGGTCGTCTACTGGATGCACAACAACATGATTACCATCGGCGGGCAAAAAATGGGCAAGTCGCTGGGCAACTTCATCACGCTTGACGAGTTCTTCAACGGCAGTAGCCACAAGGACAAGAACGGAAAAGAGATGATTGAACAGGCCTACAGCCCCATGACCATCCGCTTCTTCATCCTGCAAGCCCATTACCGCAGCACGCTCGACTTCTCGAACGAAGCCCTGCAAGCCGCCGAAAAGGGTTACAACCGCCTCATGGAAGCCGTGAAAGCCGCCAAGGGTCTGAAAGCCGCCGAAGGCGCTCCCAGCCTTGACATCCAAAAGATCGTGGATGCCTGCTACGATGCCATGAACGACGACTTCAACAGTCCTATCGTCATCGCCAACCTCTTTGAGGCCGTGCGCATCATCAACACCGTCAAGGACGGCAAGGCACAAATCAATGCTGAAGAATTGGAGCTGGTCAACAAGCTGTTCAACGACTTTGTATTCGATATTTTAGGTTTGGTGGAAAACAATGCCGCTGACAGCAGCGGTGTCCTCGTCGACGGCCTGATGCAGACCATCATCGACATCCGCAAGCAAGCCCGCGCCAACAAGGATTGGGCCACGAGCGACAAAATCCGCGATGAACTCGCGAAACTACATATCACGCTGAAAGACGGGAAAGAAGGTACGAGTTGGGTGATGGAATAAACCCACACAAAAGGCTTATTCGCATTCGCCGAAATTGACTTCCTTCAACACCTCGCCTTGCTCATCGTAGAATTTCCACTTTCCACAGTGCTTGCCATCTTTATAGAAGCCTTCCTGCAACAAATTGCCGTTCTCTTGCCAAACGGTGGCTGCACCAGTGCGTTTATCGTCCTTGAAAAAACCAGTACTCTGCATGCGACCGTCAGGAAAATATGACTTCCATTCCCCTTCACGTTTTTCGCCATTCATTGCGCCTTCCATTTTCACCTGACCCGTCTCATAGTACTCGATTTCTTTCCGACAGTTGTTGCTCTTATCATAATAACGCACCAGCCTTGCTTGACCATTCGGGAAATACACCTCCACTTTTTCATTGAGTCGTGTGGCACATGAGCCAAGCAACAAAGCCATTGCCAAATATAAAAAAACACGTTTCATATTTTCTTCATTCTTTAGTAATTCTCATCTGTTAAAACACAGTCTTTTTCCCCTATCCTCTTCATGGAACTCGCCATTTTCAAAAACCAGATTGCCGTTCACGAAGGTGTGCGTCACCTGGCAACGAGCTTGGATGCCTGCGTAAGGTGTCCAACCACACTTGGAATACGTTCCCTCATTTGAAATCTCATGTTTTGCATTCATGTCGACCAAGGCCAGATCGGCATAATAGCCTTCACGAATGAAACCACGACGGTCAATTTGATAGAGTACGGCGGGATTGTGGCACATCAGCTGCACCAGCAGAGGCAAATCGTCTGGCAACACATTGGCCATCATCTGCAACAAATACTGGATGGAGGGGAAACCCGACTTACTGGTGAAATAATCATCCGTAAACTTCTCCTCACGCAGATGCGGGGCATGGTCGGTGCCGATGGTATCGATTCTTCCCTCTCGAATGGCTTGCAACAAGGCTTCACGGTCGCGTTGCGACTTGATAGCAGGATTGCACTTGATGGCGAAGCTCTTGTCCTCATAATCGTGATTATCGAACCAAAGGTAATGCGGACACGTCTCAGCCGTTATCTTTTTGTCTATCAATGGAATGTCGTTTCTAAACAGCGAAAGCTCCCTTTGGGTGGAGATATGTAGTACATGCAAACGAGCACCAAACTTTTCGGCCATGTCGACAGCCTTCGAAGAAGACTTGTAGCAGGCTTCCATGGTACGCACAAAAGGATGAATGCTCGCATCAAGAATCACTTGACCCTTCGCAGCCAAGTCTTTGCAACATACCGTGTTTTCATGAATCGTCTGCTCATCCTCGCAATGCGCGGCGACGAGGCATGGCGACTCCCTAAACAGGCGTACCAAAACCTCGTTATTGTCGACAAGCATGTTGCCTGTGCTGCTGCCCATAAACACCTTGATGCCGCACACTTTTTTCGGGTCGGTCTTCACAATCTCATCAAGGTTGTCGTTGGTCGCACCGAGATAAAAGGAGTAGTTGGCTAACGACTTCTCGGCGGCAAGGTCGAACTTCTGTTGCAGCAATTCCTGCGTGCTGGTCTGCGGATTGGTGTTGGGCATATCCATGAATGAAGTCACGCCACCCGCCACGGCTGCACGGCTCTCAGTGTAAATGTCGGCCTTATAGGTCAAGCCTGGCTCACGGAAATGCACATGCTCATCGATGACACCCGGGATGAGGAATTTCCCTGTGGCATCGATGACTTCCCAAGCCGGCCCTTCGACTGGCTCAGGGGCCTGACCCTTGACAATCTTCGCAATCTTGCCATCCGAAACAAAAACACTTGCCACAAAGGTCTGGCCTTCGTTGACAAGTGTCGCATTTTTGATACAGTAGTTCATGCCGCTTTTCTTGGTTTAATCTTTCCGAACATACCTCTCAAGCGCAAGTTGATGACGCCAAAAACAGCCTCGCGGAAGATGCCTTTACTCATCTTCGACTGACCCTCACGGCGGTCGGTGAAGATAATCGGCACCTCCTCGATCTTGAAGCCGAGCTTCCAAGCAGTGTATTTCATCTCAATCTGGAAGGCGTAACCCACGAATTTGACTCTGTCGAAGTCAATGGTTTCGAGTACTTTGCGCGTGTAACACACGAAACCCGCCGTGGTGTCGCGCACCTTCATGCGGGTAACGAAACGCACGTATGCCGAGGCGTAGTACGACATCAGGACGCGACCCATAGGCCAGTTGACCACATTGACACCCGTCTTGTAGCGCGAGCCGACCGACAAATCCGCGCCTTCAGCGCAGGCGTCGTGCAAACGCGCCAAGTCGTCGGGATTGTGAGAGAAGTCGGCATCCATCTCGAAGACATACTGATAGTCATGCTCCAAAGCCCATTTGAAGCCTGTGATATAAGCTGTTCCGAGACCCAACTTGCCTTCCCTTTGAATCATAAACAGCTTATCGGCAAACTCCGTCATCAGGGTTTTCACAATGTCGGCGGTGCCGTCGGGGCTGTTGTCGTCGATAATCAATATATCGAACGCCATCGGAAGGTTGAAGACATAGCGGATAATCTTCTCGATGTTCTCTTTCTCCTTATAAGTCGGGATGATGACCAAATTCTCTGACATACCAAATTCGTTTTCCTTTCAACGTGCAAAGATAAGGGAAAATTGCATACAATGGACACTGGCTTTCAATTCTCCTGGCTTGACCGACGGTTTTCTTTTACTCCCTCAAGCATGGTGCGAATGTATCTTGAGAAAGCCTCGTCCTGGGAATAGAACCCTATCTCATCTGTGGAATATTTGCTTGGGAAGGCCAGCACAGTCCTCACATCCCTCCTGTTTCCTTTCTGAACCATCCAGCAACTCATGGTAAGATACTCATCCAAGGGTATCATTTCGACGCCATATTGGGTATAGTATTTTACAATCACCTCGCTCATCTGACGATACATCTGTTCATAATCATAGAAAAGGATTTGTTCAGGGGCCTTGCCGTTACCGAGACATCGCTGTTTCACACTATCGATTTCGATGCACATCTGATTGACGGCTTTTTCAGCCGGAGTGAGGTCTGGCACGTCGTCGTTGATCCATGTATTGTTCAGATAGGCGACGACATCTTTTTTGAATTTTTCCGGGTCGTCATCCCTTGTGGCAGAGAAGTACTTCTCGCACAGGGTTGAATCAATGTCCCTTATCGAATGCTGATTCGTTATTTGATGAGTCTCTCTCAGCTTGCGGAATTCATTACGTCGTAACTCGTTCATCAGAGTATGGTATTTGGTATCAATACGGCTCTCAACCACCATCTTATGGAAGATATTCTCCCAAGTCGG
>Ga0265298_10004886_pt1 | contig 16986 bp, 13 predicted proteins | sample AusTroGonzalo_MG_3_FD_193486 | JGI IMG/M metagenome (GOLD analysis project Ga0265298, IMG submission 193486) | Bovine rumen microbial communities from tropical cattle in Woodstock, Queensland, Australia - Gonzalo_01 | ecosystem: Host-associated > Mammals > Digestive system > Stomach > Rumen ... | reverse complement strand
GAACCGCGAGAAATAAACAACAGATACCTATACAATAGAAAGAGGTGAGATCCTGATGGTCTCACCTCTTTTATTATGCTTGCTTATAGCATTATTGCATATCGTAGACAACCTTCATGAGCTTCTTGCCCAGTTCATCAGCCAGCTCCATAGTCTGTGCCTCGCTATATACACGGATAATCGGCTCTGTATTCGACTTACGCAGGTGTACCCAACGGTCAGGGAAGTCAATCTTCACACCGTCAATGTCGTTAACCTGGGCTGACGGATCTTGGGCAAACATCTCCTTGACCTTTACCAGGATAGCGTCAACGTCTGTCTCAGGTGTGAGGTCAATGCGGTTCTTGGCAATCTGATAGTCTGGGAAGGTCTTGCGCAACTCGCTGACCGTACAGCCTTTCTTAGCCAATGATGTCAGGAACAGGGCGATACCCACCAGGGCATCACGGCCGTAGTGGCTTTCAGGGTAGATGACACCACCATTGCCCTCGCCACCGATAACGGCATTTACTTCCTTCATCTTGGTGGTGACATTGACCTCACCGACAGCAGCAGCGGCATACGTGCCACCATGTTTCTCCGTGACATCACGCAAAGCACGCGTCGACGAGAGATTGCTGACGGTATTACCCTTGGTCTGCGACAGTACATAGTCTGCCACACTCACCAGCGTGTATTCCTCGCCAAACATCTTGCCATCCTCGCAGATAAAAGCCAAACGGTCTACATCCGGGTCAACGACGATACCCAGGTCATAGTTGCCTGTCTTCATCTCGTCCATGATGCCCTGCAAGTTCTTCTCCAATGGCTCAGGATTGTGTGCAAAGTCACCTGTCACCTCACCATTCAGGAACTTATAGCTGACACCCAGCTTATCGAGCAGCTTCGGCAGGATGAGACCACCTACCGAGTTGATGCTGTCAACACACACCTTAAAACCAGCCTTCTTGATAGCGTCCACATCCACCAGTTTCAGGTCAAGAACAGACTGCACATGACGGTCGTCAAAAGAGTCATCAACAGTGACATGTCCCAGCTTATCGACCTCAGCATACTGGAAGTCTTCTTTCTCAGCAATAGCCAGCACCTCAGCGCCGTCGGCTGCTGTCAGGAACTCACCCTCGCTATTCAGCAACTTCAAGGCATTCCACTGGCGTGGATTATGCGAAGCGGTGATGATGATACCACCATCGGCACCACTCATGCGAACAGCCAACTCGGTAGTCGGTGTAGAAGCATAGCCGATATCCAGTACGTCGAAGCCCATGCCTACCAGAGTACCACAGACCACGTCACGTACCATGTGACCAGAGAGGCGTCCGTCACGGCCAACCACTATCCTACCCGTCTTGCGGGGAATGAAGGTGGCATAAGCCGTTGTAAACTTAACAATATCCAGTGGATTCAGCGTATCCCCTGTGCGTCCGCCAATCGTACCGCGGATGCCGGAAATAGATTTAATCAATGTCATAGTGATTCTATTATATCAAGGTTCAATAATCAATGTCCAATGTTCAACGTTCTCTCTGATAGGTTAACTCATAATAGCAAGGTATCACACTCGACGAAGCATCAGCGGTACCCTGTGAGTGAGGAACGATCAGGCGCACCTTGGCAGTCTCCTCACCCTCATTCTCCGGACGACCAATCTTCACGTAGTTCAGTGGAACGAGCCAGCCACCAGGAACTGATGCAGAACCATGATAGCGGAACATCATACCCGATATGAATGAGGCAGTGATGGTCGTACCAACACGCAGCACGCTCATCTTATCAAGATACTGCGACACGTCAATACCTGTTCCTATCGATGACATAGAGGCATGCACATCGTTGCGTACCACGACTTCGCCAGTCTTGATATTCTTCTCCATAAAACGGCACAGCACATTCACTGTCTTATCCTCCTCCAGCTTAGTGCCACAACCCTCACGGATAATCTGCATATAGACACCGTTACGGGTAAACTTCACAAACTGGTTCTTGGCCAAGTCTGTCTTATTACCTTGTGCCTCGAAAGTTGTTTGGTCAATGACCTGAATGCCCTCTTCTGAGATAAAACGTTGAATGGCATCCTGCTCCTTCTTTTTCATGTCTGAGTAGGTCTCATACTTCTCGCAACCTGCGAACACCACGACAGCCATCAACAGAGCAATAATATAGGAATATTTCTTCATTTTCAGTCTGCTATTATCTTATTCGGGCACAAAGGTACTAAATATTACTGAAAAATCGTATAGTTTTTTAGTATATTATTTGCATTGTAGATTTTTTTTACATACCTTTGCAGAAACATTCAATCAACTAACTTTTTTTATCAAAAACAAACAAAAGTATGGAACAGCAAAAGGTTGACATGTTCATGATGGTGAACAACAAGTATTTCCCTGAGTCACAAATTCTTTTCATCCGTGAGCGTCTACTCGCAGCTGATGAAAGTAAAGAGAGCATGCTCCATGCCCTTCAGTTCAAGGATCCCACTATCGCCCTTGTCCTTAGCCTTCTTACTGGTAACTTAGGTATTGACCGTTTCTATATTGGTGATACTGGCCTGGGTATTGGAAAGTTGATAACTTGCGGTGGTTTAGGCATTTGGACCATCATCGACTGGTTCCTGATTATGAGTTCTACTCGTGAGAAGAACTTTATGCGCCTGATGTCTGTCATCTAATGGATGAGTCTTAGCAGAGGACGACTTTACACCCTACTACTTTTCTTATCGGCATGCGGCTACCTTTGGTTGTTTGCCAGTAATGATAGTAGCCTTTGGGGAGATTGGAGCGGGTGCTGGTTCAGATACCTCTTCCACATACCGTGTCCGTCGTGCGGCAACACCCGTGCTGTACATGCAGCCTTTCATGGCGAGTGGCTGGCATCCTTGTATTACAATCCGCTGGGTCTGCTATTGGCAGCTTTGATGGTAGTGATACCCATCTGGATAGTCACCGACCTCCTGCGAGGGTCATCATCGTTCCTACATGCTTATCAGACAATCGAACAGAAACTACAACGCTGGCCATACGCCGTGACGGGCATTATTGCTATATTAATCAATTGGATATGGAATTTGGTGAAATACACATAGATGACAATTCCCAGCGCATTGAGGATGTCGTGCCTCATGAGGATGAGAAGGAGCGTGCTTCCAACTGCTACGTCATGTCGCTGGTAGCCGTCATGATTGGGTTGCCTATGCCCATCATCAACCTGGCAGCCACTGGCATCTTCTATATGATGTCACGACGCGGCACTTTCTATGTCAGGTGGAATGCCATCCAGGCGCTGGTCTCTCAGGTGCCTCTGTTCATCATGAACAACATCCTGTTCTGGTGGACTGTCAGAATCTTGTTCTGCTTCACCGACCTCTCTTCGGCATATATCGCCTATTTCATTACCGTGAACCTCTATAACATCTACGATTTTGTAGAGACCGTTCGCTCTGCCATGCGTACCCGCAAAGGGGAAGTACACCGCTGGTATCTTTACAGCACCATCACCGATAAGATTTGTAAGAGATGAAAAAGATTATCAAAGAATTCCTGGTATCGGCAGTGCTGTTTTTCAGCGTCCTCTGCCTGACCCTACAGGTTGACTGGATGAAGATGTTTCATCTCACCCCAACCATTGTAGGTGACAAGCTGTCCGAGTGGGTGTGGGACCTGACATATATGGGACTGCACGAAGTGAAGAGCGACAACGTACGCCTTCCCGTTGACACCTTGGTCAACGAGATGTGTAAGGCCAACGGCATCGACACCGCCAGCATCCATGTGGTGGTCAGTAGGAATTCAGAGGTGAATGCCTATGCCACCGTAGGAAGACATATCATTGTGAATACCGGGTTGATTGAGAAGATGGACAATGAGGCACAGCTCTGTGCTGTCATTGCCCATGAGATGGCCCACCTCGAACTAGGACATATCGAATCAGGCATTCGCCAGAAGGCTGTCTTCCAAGTGTTGCTGATACTGCTTACTGGCAACGGAAATGCGGATGGACTGATTAACTTCACCAGCGAGATGATTAGCAACTCCATCACGCGGGGCAAAGAAGACCAGGCCGACGAACAGGGAGCGCGCTATCTCTATGCTATGCATCTGGATCCAATGGAGATGGCCAATACGCTGGAATCCTTTGAGAGTTACGGCATTTTGTCGTATCTGACCGATCATGCTGACAGTAAGGAACGTGCAGAGCGCATACGCAAGATGCACTTCGGCAAGAATACCACCTACCGCTCCATCCTGTCGCCAGAGAGTTGGGAATCACTCAAAGGAGAAAGAAAAGGCTCTGCAGCAAACAAGTGAAGGCTTTCATCGTATTCCTCTCAGGGAAGCCTCAGTCCTTCTGATATCTTTAGCCAAAGGACTGGTGTTATTCTCTGGATACGATGTCAGAGTGATGGTAATAAAGCTCATGAGCAGCATGGCAGCTACCATAAACAAAAGAAGCCTTTTCACGTTGTTTGTCATAACCATTGCACTTATTTAATTACAAATTCCTCGGAGGGTATAATATTTAATGTTCTCAAAGTAGTTACAGCGGGCAGCCTCAGCTCCCCCCGACTTCGACAATTGTGCTGTATTCATCAGCTCGTCGAAGTGTTCGGGGTAGTGCTTCAGCAGATCAGTAGTAGATTCATAGTTGAAGTTCAACTTCAGGTTAATATTTAAACTATTGGTAAAGAAAGGGTCTAAACTGGATGCTGCATGGTCTCTCGTTCCAGAAACAAACATGCCTGCACATAATAAAAGAGGTATCATGATGCTGGTCAGCATGGCGGCACGATTGATGCCATGATGTACAGCCCTGTCAATGAGTTCCTGATTGCGGCGTATCTCGCGGACAATAACATTATTCTTCTCCCTCAGCTCATCGTTCTTATGGAACAAATGCATCACCAGCAGTCCCACCACTATAGCGAGGATTACCAGCGCAGAGGCCATTAGAATCATCATCAGGGTTGTTATTTCCATCTCAATTGACTTTTTCGATTTGACACTGCAAAAGTACAGAAAAAAGTCCGTACCCACAAGGGCACGGACAAATGGTCGGATGGTTTCAGACAAATGGTCGGATGATTCCGACAAGGCGTCGGATGATACGACGGAATGTCGGAAGCTATAGACTATTCTTCGTTTGTTTATAGGCGGTAGGCGTCATGCCATATTTGGTGCGGAAGTTACGCGTAAAGGTGTCGGCACTGATAAAACCGCAGGCCTGGCTAATCTGCTCAACAGTCATGTCAGGCTGTTCATTCATCAGGCGGATAGCATAGTCGAGGCGCAACTCACGGACGTATGCTGGAAGAGAGTTGCTATCGCTACCCTGCGAGAAGGCGGCACCGATACGGTCCTTTGACAAGCCCGTATGTTCGATGAGTGTCTGACGTCCGAAGTCGGGCTGCAAGAACAGCTTCTCGTTTTCTATCAGGTCGCGCAGACACAGGAAGAGCTGTTCATCAGTAAGCGTCGTAAAGTCAGAGATGCTGAGAGCCTCTCCCCTATTCTTCTTTTCTTCAGAAGGGCTATCCGCTCCCTGACCTACAGGAAGGGGCTGGGGACGGGCCTGCAGGTTCTGCTGACACTGCCTATATTTTTCCTTATACTCCACAGCTTCGGTAATCTGCTGGGCGAGGATGCGGTTTTTCTCTTTGGTGGCACGCCACTGACGGAAGATATAGATGGCAAAGGCCAGGATAAGCAGTGCCATAATGCCGATGGCGATGCTGACAGCAATGGTAAGGCGATTTCGGGCTTGCTCTTCGGCTATTTGACGTTCCTTGCCCTGTGTATCGTAGATGACGGCAAGTTCGGCAGCATCGCTACGTTTCTGTCTGATGAGGGCTGAGTCGTAGACCTCAGCAATCTGTTTGGCCATTTGCAGGGCTGAGTCCCTATGTCCTGCATAGTAGTTGGAGCGGAACTTTGGCAGCAACTCCTCGCCAATGGTCTCCAAGTCATATTCTATACTCCTGTCATCCATGAAGTGGTCGAGATAGGTATAGTTGTATGCAGCCTCGTTATAACGACGGGCCGACATCAGATAGGCGCAACTCATAATGTGTCCCTCTACGCTCTTGCCATAGACGCTGGTGGTATAGTCATCATAATAGCGGGCAGCCTCAGCATTCTGTCCACGAGCCTGACAAATCTGAGCACGGTGGAGGCTTATCAGGGCATGATGAAAGTCTACTTCAGAAGAATCGGCCACAGCGCTTTTCTTATAGATGGCAAGTAGCGAGTCTTCACGGTTGATCCATTTCTCGGCTTCATCGATTTGTTCTGCGTTAAACTGGGCGATGGCGATATTCTCCACGGTTCTCATGGCGGTTCTCATATCGTGGCCCGTAGAGTCATTGTCAATACATATCTTTAGCCAGTGGAATGCGTCGTTGAAGCTTTTATCTGCTTCGTCAGGGCGTTCAAGCTTCATCTGCGTGTTGCCCAGACAGAAGTAGAGGTTGTGCAACTCTCTTGAACGACGTGGGTGATCCACCTGTTTCAGGCGGTCTATGAAATGAAGTGCTGTACGGATGGCACCGTCGAGGTTATGCTGTGCATTCTGAAGATTGGCGAGACTGGAGCCTGCATTGATGTACTCCCAGAAGTCTTCGGCCGGTGGATTATCATCAGCACTGGCACGACGAAAACACTCGATACTCTTCTGCATCTGTCCCATGCTGACGTATGCCATGCCTCGGTAGTTGTCAGCACGGATGGGCGAGAGCTCTCCAGCATCAACAAGGCTGTCGGCAATAGCGATGGTTCGTTCAAAGTCTTCCATCATACCAGCCTCAACAACGAGACTGTCAGCGTAGGTGTACACGGTTTCATCGGGAATAGCACTCTGCTCCTGAGCATCCTTGCTGCCACACGCTGTGAGCGCAGAAAGTGCACAGACTATACATATTATATACAGGTATCTAACGACTCTCATTATTCTTTTTATGTCATTAAGCATAATTGATAGCTTACTTCAGGCGGTCTTCAAAGGCGATAAATGCCTGCTTGACGATGTCGACGGCCTCGGGGAGTGTGCACGCCAGTTTGCCACCAGAGGCATTGAGATGGCCACCACCATTGAAGAAGCGCGCTGCTACCTCGTTGCAGGGGAAGTCGTCGACAGAGCGCAGCGATACCCATATCATCTGCTTCTCAGTATCCTCACGCAGTGAGATGCTGAGTTTCAGTCCCTTAATCTGCAAAGGCATATTCACCAGTCCTTCTGCATCGCCCTTAACGAAGCGGAAGCGTTTCTGGTCTTCACGGTTCAGCGTATAGAAGGCTGCATGACGTTGCTCGTCGACTACCAGGCAGTTGCAGAGCACGTGACCTACCATGCGCAGACGGTGCTCTGAGTAATTATGGTAGACGTTGCGGTATATCTTGTCCTTGTCGATGCGCTTGGTGAGCAGCTGCGAGATGATGTAGTAGATGTCGCAGTCGGAGGAGTTATAGGTGAAGCCTCCGGTGTCAGTCATCATGCCACAATAGACGGGAATGGCGAAGTGCTTGCCCAGCTGGTCGAAGAGTCCCAGCTGCCACACCACACGGAACACCAGCTCACATGTTGACGAGGCCTCAGGACGCGACACAACCAATGCCGCATCGACATCGGGACCGAGATGGTGGTCGATGAGTACCTTCTTGGCGGGTGATGCACTGAGGGCAGCCTCCATCTGGTCGGTACGGGCCAGCGTATTGAAGTCCAGACAAATGATGAGGTCGGCAATCTTCAGCACCATGTCGACATAGTCGCGATGCTTGTCGTAGCGCACAATCTTCTCGCTATTGGGTAGCCACTGCAAGTAGTCGGGATACTGGTCGGGAGCCACCATCACGGGTTCCTTACCCATCTGGCGGAGCACCTCGCCCATACCCAGCACAGCACCCAGGGCGTCACCATCAGCATTCTGATGGCAACACAATACGATGGTTTCTGATTGAGATAAGAGGGAGCGCAGCGTGCTGCACTCCCCTTCTGTCATAATTGGTTCCAGCATCGACTTAGAACAGTTTGTTGGGATAAACGCCCTCGTCAACCAGTTTCTGGATGCGCTCAACAGTAGCCTCACGGTCGGCAGCATAGGTCACGCCAAACCACTTGCTGGTGGTGTCGAGAACCTCACAGGTAGCTGTACCGTCGTTAATCAGCTTGTTAACCATCAGCGGAATGAAGAATTCTGCCTTCAGGTTCTGCATGTTCTTCGGGTCGCTCAGGAACTCCTTGAAATACTCCTCAGAATACTCGAAGTAGTCGGGAGTGAAGCCCCATACATTCATGGATACAGGAGTATTGTCGTCGAGTTTCTGCCACTCGCCCTGCTCGTCCTTGAACTGGATGGTACCGTCCTTGCGCAGAATCTCCGTACGCTCTACGACATCCGTCAGGTGACGCTTGTCGTTGTAGGTGCAGACGCCACGAGCCACGCTACCGTTCTCACTGAGCGTGTTGCATACGCGGAAGCCAACCATTGCATACTGTCCACGAGAGCCTTCCTTCAGACCAGCAAGGAACTTACCAATCTGCATGAAGCAGTCGCGGCCATAGAAGTCGTCGCAGTTGATAACACAGAAGGGCTCCTTGATGATGTCCTTACCCATCAGCACGGCGTGGTTAGTACCCCAGGGCTTCTCACGACCCTCAGGAACCTTGAAGCCTTCGGGCAGTGCATCAAGGGCCTGGAAGCACAGCTCACACTGCACCTTACCCTCATACTTTGAGAGGATTTGTGTGCGGAACTGCTCCTCGAAATCCTTGCGGATAACCCATACTATCTTGCCAAATCCTGCCTGGATGGCGTCATAGATACTGTAGTCCATGATGGTCTCGCCGTTGGGGCCCAGACCGTCGAGCTGCTTCAGGCCACCATAACGGCTGCCCATGCCTGCTGCTAAAAGAAATAATGTTGGTTTCATTGTTTTTGTATTAATGAATGGTTTGTAATGTAACTTTCTTGGTAAGTTTCCGTGCCTTGTCCTTGACGGTCAGCGTCAGGTTGCCTGGCTGCTGGGCGCTACGCACCACCACGACAAGTTGTCCGTGGAACAGCTTCATTGTAGGCTGCTTAAAGGACTCCAGTGAGGTAGCATCGCCATTGCAGACGGCCTCGAAGCTGCCAGCACCGGTGACCTCAAAGTCCAGCTGGTCGTCAGCATCTGGAATCAGCGTGCCCTGCTTATCAGTCAGCGAAACGGTAACGAAAGCCATATCCTCACCGTCAGCGTCGAGTCTTGCAGCATCGTGCTGCGTCCATACGTCAAGTTTCAGCTGGGCAGGCTTGCCCGCAGTACGCATGGTCTTCTCGCCAGCCTTCTGACCATTGGCATCATACACCACCACCTTTACCTCGCCAGGCTCATACTTCACGTTGTTCCAGCGCAGGCGGTAGCGGTCCAGTCGCTCAGCAGGATTCTTGCTGATCTTGCCCTGGCTCTTGCCGTTGACAAAGAGCTCGGCAGTGGGATAGTCGGTATAGCAGTAGACGGGCGTCACCTCTCCTACCCTGCTTTTACCCCACGTCCAGTGCGGCAGCAGGTGGATGGTGTGCTCGTTCTTGTTCCAGTGCGAACGATAGAGGAAGTAGCGGTCCTTGGGCAGTCCTGCCAAGTCGCAGATGCCGAAGTAGCTAGAGCGCGAAGGCCAGTATTCATCATACGGTGATGGCTCGCCCAGATAGTCATAGCCCGTCCATACAAACTCACCAATGACCCACTTGTAGTCGTCCTGCCAGCACCAGTCGTCGTCAGGCAGGTTTGACCACGGACAGTAGTCGAGGTCGTAGCCAGAACACTGACCGTCGGTACCCTCAATGGCCTTGGGGTCATAGCTGCCGGCATAAGAGAACTTGCCATCGTTGTTGTTGGGCTCTGCAGGGAAGTGGTACACACCACGCGACGAGACGGTCGATGTAGTCTCTGAACCCAACAAGAAGCCCTGTGGCAGACGCTTGATGCCGTCGGCATAGCGGTGCAGACGGTAGTTGAAGCCTGGCACGTTCATGGTCTGTGCCACGCCACCATTGATGGCACCATCGGGATTGTCCAAACCCTGTGTGACAGGACGTGTGGGGTCCAGCGTGTTGCAGAGTGCCTGCAGACGGATAGTCCACAAACGTCCCTCCTCGCTCCACTGCTCAGGAATCTCGTTACCGATAGACCACATCACGATGCTGGGGTGGTTACGGTTGGCCTTCACAAGGTTGGTAATATCCTTCTCTGCCCACTCCTCAAAGAAACGTGCATAGCCGTTCTTGCACTTAGGATAGATCCACATGTCGAACGACTCCGCCATCACCATCATTCCCAGCGAGTCGCAGATGTCCATCTGCATCTGACTGGGCATGTTATGCGAGGTACGAATAGCGTCGCAACCCATCGCTTTCATCATCTTTATCTGGCGTATCAGGGCAGCCTTGTTGACAGCAGCACCGAGGGGACCGAGGTCGTGGTGCAGACAGACACCCTTGATCTTGCGTGACACACCATTCAACTCAAAGCCTTTCTCTTTCGACACGCGGACAGTGCGGATACCTACCGTAAAGGTCTTCTGGTCAATGACCTTACCGAAGTCATCGTAAATCTTGCGGTCCTTATCGGGTTTGCCGTCAAAGAGGGTCACGTGCAACTTATACAAATAAGGTGTCTCAGGTGTCCACAGTTTGAACTGACGAGCCATGAAAGCGCCGATGGCCTTGTTACCTGTTAACGGTAATGCACTACTGGTTATCTGCTCGCCGTCAGGACCAACGAGTCTCATCGAGACAATAGGCTTACCCTTAGGATTGATGACGGGCACCTCAACAGTAAATCTGCTGAGACTCTTGCCCTGGACCTCTTTCCAGTTCAGTATCGTCGTGGTGGTCAGTCCCCAGTCGTCAATGCGTGTCTTCTCTGGCGTAAGGATAAGCGTTACTGGACGATAGATACCAGCACCAGGATACCAGCGCGAACTTTCTTCCTTGTTCTGCAGGTCTACTTCCAACAGGTTGTCGCCAGGTTTCACAAACGGGGTGACATCGACACGGAAGGTGTTGTAGCCATAGGCCCAGTAGCCTGCCTTCTGACCATTGACAAAGACTGTTGGTTCTGACATGGCACCATCGAACAGCAGTTCAGCATGTCCATTGAAACCTGCGGGAATGGTCAGCGTGCGCTTGTAGTGACCCTCTCCAATCCAAGGCAGAGCACCCGAGCGTCCCGTTTTCTCCGTAGGTTCCGTCTCACCATTCTGCGTGATGGCCACCTTCTGAATGTCCCACTTCTTGTCGAACGGTCCTGCAATGGCCCAGTCGTGGGGGATGCGCACCTGCTCCCACGTTTGTTTGTCGCGTGAAAACTGCCAGCCATCGCTGAGCAGCACCTCCTGTCGAGGCTGTGCTGAGGCTGTCAAGCCAAAAGCTATAAGACAAAAGCCAAAAGCTAAAAATCTCTTAGTATTCATATCATTAGTAGTAGTTTGGTTATCGTTTCAGGAATTTCACAAAGGCCGCCACATCCTCGTCATAGCCGCGGCCTGGTGCCAGCTGCTTTCCTTCTGAGTCAAGGATGACGTAGTAAGGCTGTGCATTGGTACCGAAACGGCTGCGCTGCAACTCGCTCCACTTGGCACCGATGGTACGCAACGTACGGGTGCCACCCTGTCCGTCGGCCACCTCTACGGGTTCTGCCAGCGGCGTCTTATCATCTACATAGAGTGATACCAGCACATAGTCATTCATCAGCATATCAGCCACCTGCGGGTCTGTCCACACGGCAGCCTCCATCTTACGGCAGTTCACGCAGCCAAAACCCGTAAAGTCCACCAGTATGGGCTTGCCCTCTCTCTTGGCAGCAGCCAAGGCCTCGTCATAATCACGGAAGCGGGCTTCCACCACCTTGCTGTTCAGGTTGAAGTCTTGCGTATACATGGGTGGAGCAAAGGCACTGACAGCCTTACATGGCGCACCCCACAAGCCAGGAATCATATAGACAGCAAAGGCCAGCGATACCAGTCCGCCCATGATGCATACCACAGGCATGGGCTTGTTCAACTCACCACCTATCTCGTCTGTCTGGAACTTCAGCCAACCACAGAGGTAAGCACCCAGCAAACCGAAGATGACAATCCATAAGGAGAGGAACACCTCACGGTCAAGGATATGCCAACCGTAGGCCAGATCAGCCACACTCAGGAATTTCAGGGCGAAGGCCAGCTCGATGAATCCCAACACCACCTTCAGCGTGTTCATCCATGAGCCCGACTTCGGCGCCTGTTGCAACCAGGAGGGGAACAGCGCGAAGATTGTAAACGGTAATGCCAGTGCTACGGCAAAGCCCAGCATGCCCATGGCGGGTGCCAGCCAGTTGCCTGTGGTGGCCGTCTCTACCAACAGCAGACCGATGATGGGGGCTGTGCAAGAGAACGATACCAACACCAGCGTGAAGGCCATCAGGAAGATGCTGATATAACCACTCGTCGATGTAGCCTTATCGTCTACGGCATCAGCCCAGCGACTAGGTAGTTTGATTTCAAACCATCCGAAGAACGACAAGGCGAATACCACGAGCAAAACAAATAGGAATACGTTGAATACCGCATTGGTCGACATAGCATTCAGCGTGTCAGAGCCAAAGAGCACGGTGACCAGCAGTCCCAGTGTCAAGTATATCACCACGATGCTCAGTCCATAGGTCAGCGCATCGCGCAATCCCTTCTTCCTGTCGCTCTTTGCCCGCTTCAGGAAGAAACTCACCGTCATTGGAATGATGGGCCAGATGCAAGGCATCAGCACAGCCAGCAGACCACCCACAAACCCCATAAAGAGGATGTATAAGAGGGAAGAATCAACAGCCTCCCCCGACCCCTCCAAAGGGAGGGGAGCTGAGATAGAAGAGTCTACAGCAGTGGTATCTTCAGTGGGAATCTCTATGAGGGCTACGGTATCAACGGTAGTCCCCTTCGTTTCTTCTTTCTTTACCAGTGGGTCTGGCTCCTTGCCACTCTTTTCAGAAGCCTCTCCCTTTAGGGGGAGGATGGAGGGGGCCTCCCCACTCTCCTTAAACGCAACCTCTGTCGGAGGCAGACACATCTCATCATTGCAAGCCCCGTATTCTAGGTAACAGTCAATAAGATACCGAGATTGAATAAAGCGAATCTTCTGTACAAACTGAGCCTTCTTCTCAAAGAAGCGCAGCTCCATATCGAACATCTTATCGTACTGTTTTTTCACCTGGCCACGAGGCTGTAACTTGCCAACGGTCTCGACACCCTCCATCTTCACCACGTTAAAGGTGGCAGAGATAGGACCATCGTTACCCATGTCTGTGGAATAGACATGCCAACCGTCATCTACAGTTGCACTGAAAACAATCTCACCCTCATTACCTTTCAGCTTATTCAGCTGCGAAGAGAAATGCACAGGATTCACTATCTGCCCCTGTACAGCCAGCACGATTAGCCCCATCAGAAGGCTCATTATCATTCGTTTCATTCCGTCATCATTGTTAAGCAGATGCAAAGGTACAAATAAGTAAGCGAAAATGCAAATATATTTGCAATTTTCCGAACGAATTCAATTACGACCTGCTCAGTTGATAAAATCCACACAAAATATATGAGGTAAACACCTAGCTAGGTGTTTACCTCATACTCGATGAATATAACCAGTCTTATCTCAATAAGCACCTCGTCGTAGTTTATTGATTGAGTATTATACATGGTCTCGTCAGTCTTCTGTTCGTCAATCTTGGCTGTAACGACACCATCATAGATGCCTGGATATGAACTTCACCTTCGAGGCATCACGAGGCTTGGCATCGGGCTGTTCGTCAGGATAGCCGATGGCGATGATGTAGTTCAGCTTATAGTTTGCTGGGATGTCGAGACGGTCGAGGAAGAACTTGCACTTCTCGTTCGACAGCAGGAAGCGTACGGGACCACCCAGACAGCAGGTGCCGAGTCCCATCGACTGTGCTGCCAGCATGATGTTCTCGCCCAGCAGACCAGCATCCAACTCACCACCGCCATTGGCAGGTGTGCAGACGCAAATCAGGTTGGGCGCATTGCGGAACATGTTCTTGAAATCCTTGTCGCGCTTCACCATCTCCGCATTCTCCTGTTTATAGACCTCTGTCACATCGGCAATCAGTTTCTGGTCTTCCACCACACGGACAACCCATGGCTGACGGTTCATACCGCTGGGTGCATTGATGCCACACTTCACGATAACTTCCAGTTTCTCATGCTCCACAGGCTTATCAAGGTACTTGCGGATAGAGCGACGAGCCATGATACTGCTCAGAACAGGATTCACCTCCAGACAGATGTCTGCCTCGATGTCGGTCATCTTATCCGTCGGCTCATAGCGTTTCAATACACGTCCGTCACGCGAGACAAGGAACTTGGTGAAGTTCCATTTGATGTCGCTCTTCTTATCGTAGTCGGCATCTTGCTTGCGAAGCATGCCGTCCATCATCTTGCCACGTTGGTCGTTGATATCAAAGCCGCTGAACCCCTTTTGTGCCTTTAACCAAGTGTAAAGCGGATGTTCATTCGCACCGTTCACATCAATCTTATCGAACTGCGGAAACTGGATATCGAAGTTGGCCGTGCAGAACTGGTGAATCTCCTGAATCGTGCCGGGAGCCTGCTGTCCGAACTGGTTGCAGGGGAAATCCAGAATCTCCAGCCCCTCACTGCGATACTTCTTATACAGTGCCTCCAGTTCCTTGTACTGAGGCGTGAATCCACAGCGGGTGGCAGTGTTCACGATGAGCAGCACCTTGCCTTTGTAGTCAGAGAGCGACACCTCTTTTTCAGCATCGTCCTTCACCTTGAAATCATAGATACTTTGGGCTGAAAGGGTCAGCACAAAAGCCATTGCCATAAGGCTTAGAATCATTCTTTTCATAATCGTCTATTTTAGCTCTGTTATAATAATTGTTTTAGTCTCTTCGCTCGGGGCAGAAAATCCATTTCATAGATTTTGTTTGCAAAGATAGTCATTATTCCTCATTTTTTTGTATATTTGCAGCCATATTTAATAAATAATGAAAAAATAACATGAAAAAAATGATATCAGTCATCAGTATGCTCATCCTTTTCATCGGAGCATCTGCACAAGGATATAAAAACCCTGTACTTCCAGGTTTTCATGCCGACCCAAGTGTCTGTCGTGTCGGCGATGACTTCTACCTGGTGAACAGTACCTTCCAATACTTCCCTGGTGTACCAGTATTCCATAGTAAAGACCTTATACATTGGGAGCAGATTGGCAACTGTCTGACACGTCCTTCGCAACTTGACCTGTCAGGACTTTACTCCCAAGCAAACCCTGAACTCGGATGGACAAATGCCGGTGTCTACGCAACTACCATTCGTGAGCATAACGGACGGCTGTATATGGTGACTACTGTATTCCCGTCACGTCGTCATTTCTATGTTTGGACAGACAATCCTGCTGGCGAATGGTCGGAACCTATCGTCATAGATTTCGCCATTGGCAGTTGCGACCCGACACTCTACTTTGAAGGTGAAAAGTGTTATTTCCTATGGAAGGAGGGCGACATCAAGATTTGTGAGATTGACGTGGAAACAGGCAAGCAGTTGGGTGAAATACACCATTTAGGCACAGGCCTGGGGGGAAGATATCCAGAAGGCCCACATATTTACAAAAAGGATGGTTATTATTATCTGATGCTGGCAGAGGGCGGTACCGAGCAAGGACATCACGTCAACATACTTCGCAGCAAGAACCTCTTCGGCCCTTACGAGCCTAATCGTGCCAACCCCATCCTCTCGCACTTCAATATGGAGATGCAAGGAAGTGAGATACAAGGACTGGGGCATGCCGACCTGGTACAAGCCCCTGATTCTACCTGGTGGATGATATGCTTGGGATATCGTACAAGTGGCTATCTGCTCCATGTGATGGGACGAGAGACCATGCTTGCTCCTGTGCGCTGGGACAAGAACGCATGGCCGGTGGTGAACGGAAACGGTACCATTCAGGTCGACATGGATTGCCGAACGTTGCCACAAGTGCAGATGCCTGCCGATCCTATTCGCGAGGAGTTCAACTTCGTGAAACGCAACGTACCCACTGACAGTTACGCCTCTCTGGGACTCGCGATGGGATGGCATAGTATCGGTAATCCCGAACTGTCACGCTACTCACTGACAGAACGAAAAGGCTGGCTCAGACTGAAACCGACTACCACCACGCTTGACAAAGCCACCTCTCCTACCCTGGTCGTTCGCAGACAGACAGAGAAGCGTTTTACCTCCACCACATTATTAGATGCCTCTCACCTGAATGAAGGCATGCAGGCAGGTATTACGGCCTATGCAGCACCGCTCAATCACTATGATGTGTTGGTGGAAAAGAAAGACGGCAGTCTCGTTGTACGACCCAATATCCGTCTGGGAGAACTTGCGCATTCAGCAAAGGAGAAGAAACTCAAAGGCAAGAAGGCATACCTGCGTATCAGTTCGGATGGTGCCTATTACTATATGCAAGTGTCGGACGACGGCAAGACCTTCGAGACATTGGCAAAGATGGATTTCCGTTATCTCTCGACAGAGGTAATCGGTGGATTTACAGGTGTTATGCTCGGCGTCTTTGCACAGGGTGAAAACACGAATGGATTCGCCGATTTTGATTGGTTTGAATATAAATAAGGTAAAAACACATGAATACAAAACCATTATTAGCAATCGTCTTGTTGACATTGCCGATGAGCATCTCGGCACAAAGGAAAACATGTTTTGAGACTGGATGGAAATTCCATCGCAATGGAGTAATCAACGCAGAGATGCCAGATTGTGATGATTCCTCCTGGCGCACTGTGACGCTTCCGCACGACTTTAGCATCGAACCGTCAATGGCTGTCAGAGACTCGCGAGCTTCACTGAAGGAATGGGACAATGTACAGGTTGGGCCATTCACCCGACTCAACATCGGCAATTCAGACCAAGGACAAATCCCAGGCGGAGAAGGATGGT
>Ga0265298_10004884_pt1 | contig 16993 bp, 13 predicted proteins | sample AusTroGonzalo_MG_3_FD_193486 | JGI IMG/M metagenome (GOLD analysis project Ga0265298, IMG submission 193486) | Bovine rumen microbial communities from tropical cattle in Woodstock, Queensland, Australia - Gonzalo_01 | ecosystem: Host-associated > Mammals > Digestive system > Stomach > Rumen ... | reverse complement strand
ATCCGTTTTTATTTTGTGTGCATGACAAATTCAAACCGGATGATTCATTCATTTTGTTTTCAATTCGCTTAAACATTCTTCGACACATCGTATTGCTTCCACGAAACTATTCATTGGCCTGGCTTACGAATACATTTTCTTTCCAAAACCTGTTTCTTTTTATTGTGTTATATATTCTTTGCAAAAAACAAGCCGATTATGAAAATCCTGTTTCTAACGAACGGTTATCCTTCAAAGATTAATCCCCGCAGAATAGTTTTTTTGCAGCGACTTGTAAACGAATTGATCGACCAGGGGCATCAATGTGTTGTCATTTCTCCCGTTCCGGTTCCGAAAGAGAGGAACTATTCTTTTGATGTTGAGCTCCAGAAAACAAAACAAAACAATGAAATAAAGGTTTTCTTTCCTCACTATTTTTGTTTCTATCTCACCGCTCGATTGCATTTTGATCCACTGAAGGAGTTCAGCGTATCGAATTGTCTGAAGTCCATAAAAAAAGTTATAAAGGAAAACAATATTCAATTTGACGTTGTTTATTCGCATTTTTTGGGCGTTTCGGCAGAGTGTGCAGTACATATTGCTGAAGAGTATAATAAACCGTGTTTTGCTGCTGCCGGAGAAAGTGTATTTTCGTTTTTTGATGCACCGGATGGATATAGAGTTTATAAATACTTAAATATGTTGAATGGAATTATAGCGGTTTCGACCGAAAACAAGAAGTTGTTACTGGAAAGAGGCATTCTTTCAGACGAGAGAATAACAGTGTTGCCCAATGGAATAGATGAATCCTTTTTCTTTCCTAGGAATAAAAAGGAATCAAGACAGAAAATGAATTTTGATCAGGATGATTTCATAATCGCTTTTGTGGGATTTCTAATCGAAAGGAAGGGGCCATATCGACTTGAGAAAGCGAGCAGCACGCTTCCTGTAAAAGTCGCATACGCCGGATCGGGGACGCAGATCCCCAAAGCCCCGAACACAATCATGTGTCAGCCGGTTACTCCGGATCTTATGCCTTTCTTCCTGTCATCGGCGGATTTGTTCTGCTTGCCTACGTTGAATGAAGGTTGTTGCAATGCAATCGCTGAGGCTTTGGCATGCGGTTTGCCGGTATTATCCTCGAATTTGCCGTTTAATGATGATCTTTTAGATGATTCATGTTCTATCAGATTCGATCCGAACTCTGTTGAAGAAATCAGAAAATGCATTGAGGTCATTATGAACGATGAATCAAAACGCAGAAGCATGTCAAAAGCAGCGGCTGAAAAAGGAAAGAGTCTTTCTCTTGCCAGACGCGCGGAAAAGATCGCAAATTGGATTCAACAACAATGTGCAGAGCCATCTTTCAGATAATTATTGCTTATCACAAAGAGTATTTCTCATAAAGTTCATTCCAAAGACACAAACATTTATTTGCAACCTGCAAAAAACATTTTCAAATACAGTCCATTCCGAAATCAGTGCAATATGTGGGAAGCGGTTAGTTTCTAAACATAAAACAGGGTTTATTTCATTTGCTATGCTGAATACGATCTGCAACAAAATAAAAAATGAATATATTTTTTCAGTTATCACAAAGCTGATAATGGTAATTGTCGGAATAATTCATTCCGTATTATTGGCTAGGTATCTCGGTCCAGCCCTGAAAGGACACATAAGCTATATCCAAAGCATACTGTCTATCGGATCTATTGTTTTAACAATGGGAGTTCATCATGCGTATGTATTCTACCGAAAGAATCGGGGTGATGATTTCATCTCATTTTTCATGAATTCAGTTATATGTTTCCTGATCTGTATCCAGTTGTTGTGTTTCATTAGTGCCGTTCTGCTGCATAAAGACTTTTTCAATTTTTCGGTAGCACTGTCACTGATGCCATTGTGGGCCTATACGAGGATTAGCGGCACCGTTTTCTGCGTTGAAGCACCGAACAAAAGGAATGCAACCATCCTTGCTTTAAACATAGCCGAAATCGTTTTTTTGTTTCTGTTGTTTGTTTTTACGAAAACCAATTTTGCACTGGGAGTAATTGCTGTAACATTTGTCGAAATCATTCAATCCATCTTCTTCACATACTTTATCAAATTCAGTTTTTCAACAAAATTTATTGATTTCAAGATGCTTTTCGGCTTGTTGGGATATGGTTTTCTCCCGATGATTTCCATACTCTTATCTACTCTCAATTATCGAATTGATATTCTCATGTTAAAATCAGCCGAAACCGTGGATTTGAGTCAGATCGGCATATATTCTATCGGCATTATGCTTGCAGAAAAAGCGCTGTTGATTCCTGATGCAACGAAAGAAATATTGCTTTCAAAACTGACAAAAGGGAAGTCGAGCTCAGAAGTTTCCTTTGTTTCAAGAGTTTCCTTTTTTGTCTGTTTTTTTGTCGCGATTTTTATGGTGATCGTGGGGAAACCATTTATTAACATCATGTATGGAAGCGACTACAGCAATGCATATATGGTCACCGCCATCAGTGTTTTCGGGACTATCTTTATGGTTTTTGTCAAAATGATATGCCAATACAATATCGTCAATAACAAACAGATTACCAATGTCTATTTGCTTTCCATTTCAATTGTTACAAACATCATTTTCAATATTCTTCTCATTCCGTCCTACGGAATAATTGGAGCGTCGATTGCGACTGTATGCGGGCATTTGGTTTCGTCAATTGCATTCGTCATCAGTTTTTCTTCCAATACAGGGACTCCCATCAAAGACATTGTTTTTCTAAATAAAAATGATATCAATGTTTTTAGGAATTTTATCCATTGATTCCCTTACCACTCTAACAACTCTTTTTTTGTTTTTTCAGGAGAAATGATATGATAATCGGGGCATGCGGTTTTACTGGATCCGGTTCAAGCGCCGTTATGGATTATTTGAAGGAATATAATAGTATATATCCCTTTAATGATTTTGAATTCATTCTATCTCATTCGCCAGATGGTCTGGAGGATCTGGACTTTCAATTAAATAGACATTGTTCCAAATATTCTTCTTCTGTCGTTGCAATTGAACGGTTTCGCAGGAATGTATATAATTATACAATAAACCTGATTGTGGATAAATCAATTCGCCGAAAGGCTGCCGAATTGTCAGAAGATTTTATTCGATCGATTACTCAGGTGAAATGGAAAGGTTTTGGAAGTGCACACCATCAAATGAGATTTGATCCTTTTTATAAAGACATTACCTTCAATAAATTGTCTTATAAACTCGCAATCAGATTTCTCAGATTGATGCCCGGTAGTATTCGTAAAAACTGGAGCATTTATCCTGCTACCACTATGGAATTTTCCATTTGCCCGAAAGACTTTGATGAATTGGCTCAAGAATATGTATCTTCCATTTTGGAACTTCTGGGAGCTGATCCCAGCAAGAAAATATTACTTGACCAGCCATTTAGCGGGAATTGTCCGCAAAACAGTTTCAAATTTTTTAAAGACCCCAAAGCAATCATTGTTGATCGCGATCCGCGGGATATGTATATTTTTGTAAAAGAGTTTTATCACAGAAAGGGTATTGTTTACCAGGTGCCAACAGATTCGGTCGAACATTTTGTCGATTATTATCTGCACATGAGGGATAAACAACCGTATTTGGATTCCGACGAAAGGATTTTGCGTATTCAATTCGAAGATATGGTATATAACTACGAGGAATCAACGCGTAAGATTTCCGATTTCTGCGGTTTATCCTCAACTGACAGATATCGTACCGTTTTCAAGCCTCAAAAATCCATCAATAACACGCAGGTCTTCAGACGGTTTAAAGGGTATGAAAAGGATATTTCATTTATCGAAAACAAACTGCCATCTTATTTGTTTCCTTTTGAAAAGTATCCAGCCATCAGTCACTTTGAGGAAATGTTCGACAAAGTAAAAACGTTATCATAAGGTGTTTTTATGCGCGCTTTAATTCTCAATTCCGGTCTGGGGTCCCGCATGGGCGTCCTGACATCCGAGCATCCGAAATGCATGACGGAGATCAGTCCGAGGGAGACAATCCTCTCCCGGCAGCTCAGGCTTCTTGCCGATGCGGGAGTCGATGAAGTCGTCATGACGACCGGCCTGTTTGACGAAGTCCTGGTGAACTACTGCCGGAGTCTGGAGCTGCCGATCCGCTTCACGTTTGTCAAGAATCCGGTCTATGCCGACACGAACTACATTTACAGCATCTACTGCGCTCGGGAGCACCTCGACGACGACATCGTGCTCATGCACGGAGACATCGTTTTCGAGGCGGAAGTCCTCGACAAACTCGTCGCGAGTCCTGTTTCCTGCATGACGGTCTCCTCGACGCTGCCGCTCCCGGAGAAGGACTTCAAGGCGGTCGTGAAGGATGGCATTGTCCAGAAAGTCGGCATAGAATTTTTCGACGATGCGATGGAAGCTCAGGCGCTCTATCTTCTGAAGCGAAACGACTGGAAACTCTGGCTGGACAAGATCGTCGAGTTCTGCGAAGCCGGCAAAACCAAAGTTTATGCGGAAAATGCATTGAATGAACTTGACGGTAAGGCCAACATCCATGCGCTGGATGTGCAGGATCTGCTCTGCCAGGAAATCGACAATCCCGAAGACCTGGCAAACGTGAGCGGAAGATTGAAGGAAATCGAAAACCGCACGGTGTACATGACGTTCTCCACGGACATCATCCACGGCGGACATATTCAGATCATCAGGAAGGCGCAGAAACTCGGAAAGCTGATCATCGGCGTTCTTTCCGACGAGGCGGTCGCCAACTACAAGCGTTTCCCGCTCGTTCCCGCCACCGAACGCATGGTGATGTTCGAGAATATCGCCGGCGTGTACAAGGTCGTGGAGCAGAAGACGCTTTCCTACAGGGAGAACCTAGAAAAGTTCAAACCTGATTTCGTTGTTCACGGTGACGACTGGGTGACCGGATTCCAGAAACCCGTCCGGGACGAGGTCGTTTCCATTCTGGCTGCCTACGGCGGCAAGCTGGTCGAGTTCCCGTATGCAAACGACCAGAAATACAAAGACCTCGACAACCGTGCGAAAGCCGAGCTGTCGCTCCCGGATGTTCGGCGGTCCCGCCTCAAAAAACTGCTTGAGATGAAGGGGCTCGTGACCGTGATGGAAGCCCACAGCGGGATTACGGGACTCATCGTGGAAAAAACCTGCGTGTATCAGGATGGCGGGACGAAACAGTTCGACGCGATGTGGGTGAGCTCGCTCTGCGACAGCACGGCGAAGGGCAAGCCAGACATCGAGCTTGTCGATATGACTTCGCGGTTCCGCACGATCGACGACATCATGGAGGTCACCACGAAGCCCATCATCTTCGACGGCGACACCGGCGGCCTCACGGAACATTTCGTCTATACGGTGCGTTCGCTGGAACGCATGGGCGTATCCATGATCATCATCGAGGACAAGACCGGGCTGAAAAAGAACAGCCTGTTCGGCACGGAAGTCCAGCAGACGCAGGACAGCATCGAAAACTTCTCGGCGAAGATCCGGGCGGGCAAAGCTGCCCAGAAGACCCCCGATTTCATGATTTGCGCCCGTATCGAAAGCCTCATTCTGGAACGCGGCATGGACGATGCCCTGACGCGCGCGTTTGCGTTCGTCGAGGCCGGCGCGGATGCGATCATGATCCACAGCCGCAAGAAGGATCCGTCCGAGATCAAGGAATTCATCGAAAAATTCCGCGCGCAGGACAAGGCCACGCCGATCGTGCTGGTTCCGACCTCCTTCAATACCGTCTACGAGGAGGAATGGAAGGAGCTCGGCGCGAACATCATCATCTACGCCAACCAGCTCACGCGAACCGGATTCCCGGCGATGCAGAACGCGGCAAGGACGATCCTCGAAAACCACCGCGCGAAAGAATGCGACGACACGTGCATGAGCATCAAGGAAATCATCAATCTGATCCCGGAAGAGTGACCTCGACATGAAGCAAACGATCATCACTGCGGAGAATAACTACGCAGGACTTGACATCTGGATAGCCCGGACCGGCGCAAAAAACATTCTGCTGGTCTGCGACGAATCTATCCGGTTCCTCAAGGATATCTCCGCTCATTTCGAGCTGATTGAAAGTCGGGGGACAAAACTTGTCCGGTTCAGCGACTTTCAGCCGAATCCTCTCTACGAAAGCGTTGCAGCCGGGGTGCAGGTTTTCCTGCGGAACGAGTGCTCTGCCATCATCGCTCTTGGCGGCGGTTCCGCCATGGACGTGGCGAAGTGCATCAAGCTCTTCAGCAACATGGACCATAGCAGGAATTACCTTGAACAGACAATCGTCCCGAACTCAATCCCGTTTCTGGCGATCCCGACGACCGCCGGGACCGGCAGCGAGGCGACCCGCTACGCTGTGATCTATTACAACGGTGCCAAACAGTCCGTCACCAGCGAAAGCATCATTCCGGAAGCCGTCCTGCTGGATCCGGGTGCGCTGAAGACGCTTCCGCCATACCAGAAGAAAAGCACGATGATGGATGCGTTCTGCCACGCGCTGGAATCCTTCTGGTCCGTCAACAGCACGGAGGAAAGCCGCCAGTTCAGCAAGCAGGCAATCGAGCTTGTTTTGCGGAACATGGACGGTTATCTGGCGAACACGGACGACGGAAATGCCGGAATGCTTCTCGCCGCAAACACCGCGGGCAAGGCCATCAACATCACGCAGACCACAGCCGGACACGCCATGTGCTACAAGATCACCAGCCTGTTCGGATGCGCGCACGGTCACGCCGCCGCACTTTGCGACCGGATTCTCTTCCCATGGATGCTCGACAATACGCATCTTTGCATCGACCCGAGGGGCGAGGAGTTCCTGAAGGACGTCTTCCGCCAGATCGCAAAAGCAATGGGATGCGGTTTCCCGGAAGAAGCCGCGGAGAAGCTCGATGCCATCTTCACGAAACTTGACTTCGAGATTCCGTCCGCCACAGAAGAGCAATTTGCCATTTTGAAATCATCCGTCAATCCCGTGAGATTGAAAAATCATCCGGTCAAACTCGATTTGGAAAACATTGATTCGCTCTATCATCAGATTTTGAGGTAACCTCATGAATGTTGAAACTTTTGTCAGAATCCTTGATGCCGATTTCTACACGGGTGTGCCAGACAGCCAGCTGAAGGCGCTCTGCAATTACCTGATTCACACATACGGAATCGACCCGAAGCATCACATCATCGCCGCAAACGAGGGCAATTGCACGGCACTGGCCGCAGGGTATCACCTGGCGACCGGGAAAGTGCCGGTCGTCTACATGCAGAACAGCGGGGAAGGCAACATCATCAATCCCGTTGCCAGCCTGCTCAACGACAAGGTCTACGCCATCCCGGTCATCTTCGTGGTCGGCTGGCGCGGCGAACCCGGTGTCCATGACGAGCCGCAGCACATCTACCAGGGCGAGGTGACCGTGAAACTGCTGGAAGACATGGACATCAGGACGTTTGTCATCGGCAGGGAAACGACCGACGAGGAAGTCGCGACCGCCATGACTGAGTTCAGGAAACTTCTGGCGGTTGGCAAAGATGTCGCGTTTGTGATCCGAAAAGGTGCCCTGAGCTACGATGAAAAGGTCGTTTACGCCAATCATAACACAATGAAACGCGAGGAAATCATCCGGCACATCGTGGCGGTTTCCGGAGAAGATCCCATCGTCAGTACGACCGGCAAAGCCAGCCGCGAGCTGTTCGAGATCCGCGAAGCAAACAAACAGAGCCACAAATACGATTTTCTGACCGTCGGCTCCATGGGACACAGCAGTTCCATCGCCCTGGGCGTGGCGCTGAACAAACCGGATAAAAAGATCTGGTGCATCGACGGCGACGGCGCGGTCCTGATGCACATGGGAGCCATGGCGGTCATCGGTGCAAATAAGCCGAACAATCTGATTCACGTCGTAATCAACAACGGAGCCCACGAGACCGTCGGCGGCATGCCGACCGTGGCCGAACAGATCGACCTTGTTGCGATCGCAAAAGCCTGCGGCTATCCGAACGCCGTTTCCGTTGATTCGTTTGATACGTTGGATGAGGCTTTGCAAACGGCAAAATCCGGCAATGAGCTGACGTTGATCGAAGTGAAGTGTTCCATCGGCGCACGGGATGACCTCGGACGTCCGACGACAACTACGTTAGAGAACAAATGCTCCTTTACAAAGTATTTGGATGCATAACCTGCATCTTCTTCTGTTAATCTTAGAAATCATACGATAAAATACAACCGGCACATCAATAATTGAACAGGAAAGAGACTTTCAGATGAGAATTCTTGTAACAGGCACCGCGGGGTTTATCGGTTTTCATACGTTTATGATGTTTCGTGCGGCCGGACATGATGTTTTGGGCGTCGATAACATCAATTCCTACAACGATGTCCGGCTGAAGCTGGCACGTTTGGAACTGAGCGGATTTGATACCGAGAACATTCCTCAAAACAGGATCATCGAAAGCGCACAGGGGGGGCGTTTTGCGAAGATAGATATTGCCGACCGTGGAGAATTCCAAAAGCTTTTTGCCAACGAACACTTCGACATGGTGTGCCATTTGGCAGCTCAGCCCGGCGTGCGCTACAGCATTGAAAATCCGTATGCCTATATCGATTCCAACATCGTGGCGTTTTTGAATGTGCTGGAATGTTGCCGCCACTACAATATCCCCCACCTGGTCTACGCCTCAAGTTCAAGCGTGTACGGCAACACAAAACAGGTGCCATTCTCCACCAGCGACCCGGTCAACGAGCCGATCAGCCTTTATGCCGCGACAAAAAAGAGCGACGAGCTGATGGCATATTGCTATGGACATCTTTATCACTTCTCCACGACCGGGTTGCGTTTCTTCACGGTCTACGGGCCTTGGGGGCGCACAGATATGGCGATGTTCAAGTTTACCAAAGCCATTCTGGAAGGAACCCCCATTGACGTTTATAACTACGGAAATCTGTCCCGGGACTTCACTTATGTGGACGACATTGTGGAAGGTATCCGCCGCATCGGAAGCAAGACGCCCGAACAACCTGCGAACCGCCTCTACAACATCGGGCATGGCAGTCCGGTCCAATTGATGGATTTCATCCGGGCTATCGAGAAAGTCACCGGAAAGAAAGCCATCCTCAACATGAAGGAAATGCAGATGGGTGACGTTGTGACAACATGGGCGGACACAACTGCGCTGGAGAAAGAATTCGGGTACTGTCCGAAAGTCGGCATTGAGGAAGGCGTTGAAAAGTTTGTGAAGTGGTATCGCCAATTCTACTCCTGCTGAAAGAAATACAATATTCGGGCTGATGCAAAGTCCGTTTCCCTCAAGTACGCTTAAATCTATACACTTTTACATAACCACTCATTTTCAAAAAGAAAGGCTGAACATGTTAAACGTCTCCACCAAAAAAATCGTTGCAACGCATTTGATTCTTTCCGCTTTGCTTTCTGTCTCGACGGTTTTTGCACAATCCACTCAGAAAAATGTGGATGACACATCGTTGCTCAACCAGTTTGTTGAAGCAAAAGGCTATACCGCCAGCATTGTTTTCTCGGATTCAAATGTCAAACAGTTTTGGATAGACAAATCTGTTTTCAGCAAAGACGGAAATATTTATATCAGTCTGAAAAAAAACGGACAAGCATTTGAGAGTGTTCCGCTGAAGGTTCAGCTTGCCAATGTCAATGTGGCGCAGGATTGCACGATTGATATTATCTCCGAGACGCCCGGTCTTTCTCTCTCTGTCGAAAATAATAAATCAAAAAAATGTTCTGTTTCCACCAGTAATGACACCTTTATTCATTACCAGATTTCTTCCGCGACATTCCATCTGGAAGACACGCAGGACTTTTCCTTTTTCCTGAAAATCAAGGCGAATACGGATCTTTTGACGATCAAAAAAATAATCTTTTCGTTTTCGAACAATAAGGAATCTTCTTATCTCGCTTCTCCGGGAACGATAAAGATAATGAATGACAATGTTTCAGTTGATTCTTCTAACACTTCATTAGAAAAAATCAATAATTCATCCTTCTCCGCAACAGGAGTCAATACCGTATTGACATTAAAAAAGAAAATACTTGTTTTCAACAATACTTTTACCCTGTCAACGACCATAAAAAACACGGGTGACACTCAGACAAGAATCTACTTGGGGTATACCCTCTTTACAAAAGATGGGAAAAGAATCAGAAGCAGAAACTACCCATATGATAGCAATGACAAAGTGTTGACCGTCATTTCTTCTGAAAATGGCAGTAACAGGATAGTCGTAGATTCATATGCGAATTGGAAAAAGAACTGTTATTTGGCTTTAAATGCAAAAGAAGACTTCTCGGATTGCCCCAATCTCACTTTGGCTGAAAGCAAAATTGTTTCAATCGAAAAAATCGACGATGGCACAGCATGTATTCTTTTGGAGAACCCCTTGAAAGAAGAGATTCCGGCAGGCACGAAAGTCCGAGTTCACAGTTTTTCTAGCACACCCAACGTCTATATGCATGACATTCTTCTTGATCCAGGAAAAGAAGTTACGCTTTCTTCATCCATAAAAAAGGATGAAAGTTCTCTTGTGTATGGCCCTAAGGCTTTTTGCAGGGGAGCCTACTATGTTTGGCCTGTAATTCTTTCATATTCAACGGATAAAGAATCAAATAACACTGTCGTGATAAGCGGCTTCCAAGTCTCCTATTGATGATGTTTTCTCCAATCGCCGGGCAGGACAATACATTATATATCTCAAAGAACACATAATGCATTTTTTCGCATTGTTCTCCCGTAAGTTCTTGGAAATATGAAATACGTTCTTTTACGTTTTGTTTCAAAAAGGAGTATTCTCCGACTTTCATTAACGCGGATCAAATGGAGCGTAATATGAAGAAACTGCTATATGTATCATTTGGAAACGCGAACACACCAGGAAGAGGCGTTTCCAAAAAGATTAATGGACAAATAGGTGCATTCTCTCGAAAAGGATACGCTTGTTCCTTCATCTCAGGATTTGATAAGGGAATCGTGGTTAGAGATCAATCCGGAGTTGAACATTATTTCGTAAAAAAATGCAAAAGCGTTCGGCGGCAAATATGTGAATGGTGTATTCAGAACGCATCGTCATTTGACAGTGTGTACATCCGCTTTCAGTTCTTTGATCCATTGGTATTTCGAATGCTTAAGGCTTTTGAAGATTGCAGGGCGAAGGCCGTGATGGAAATACCGACATATCCGTATGAAAGAGAATTGGTATATCAGGGGTTGAAAGGGGTGCCCAAATTGATTTGTGACCGCTTTTACAGGAAAAGGTGTGCTTCATTGATCAAGAGATTTTGTTGTCCGTTGTACGACAAACCAATATTTGGTGTCGAAAACATACAGATACGAAATGGAATAGATACTACGACCATCAATATCAGAAAAGCCCACGAAGATGATGGGACTATCCGACTCCTTGCTGTAGCATCAATGTTTCGATGGCACGGATTCGAGAGACTGATCGAGGGGTTGCGGGATTATTACGCTTCTGACCGCAAACGGAAAGTGTTTTTCAATGTAGTAGGGGAGGGGGTGGAGCTTCAAAAGTACAAGACTCTAACTGAACAGTATCATCTTAATGACGTGGTTGTTTTCTGGGGAAGACAGGACGGAGAAAACCTCGAGAGGGCATATGACGAGTCCGACATAGGCGTTTCATCATTGGGAATGCATCGGTTAAACACGGAAATATCAAATCCGCTGAAAACGGTTGAATACATGGCAAAAGGAATGCCGGTTATCTGTGAAGACGGAGAGATATCCATTTCAGAAGACAGTCCGTATCGGTACACCGTTCCTTTCGATGAATCAAATATCGATGTAGAAAGTATTGTGGCTTTTTACGAAAGATTGTACCATGGGCAAAATGTGGAAGAGGTTATCTCTGCAATTCGCAGGGAATGCGAGAACAAGTGCAGCATGGATAGTGCCATGAAACCTGTTATTGATTTCTTCGATATGTAAGCCGTGTGTCGCTCCAGTGATATGGGCCGATTGGAAAAATATAAACATCATAAATGCAATATGTTATACGAGCATGTAGTTGCAAAAAAAACCGCTGTATTCTAATTCTTTTGGGGAAACATAACCGGTATGTACAGGCTAAACGAATTATTCTCAAATAACAACAAAGGACGGGTCCAGTGATTTGTGATCAAAAATTCGCCACGATCTACGGCAGAGCCCCTGATGGTATCAGTTTCTCGCCATACCGTATTTGTCCCATCGGTGCGCATTCCGACCACAATCTCGGAAAGATTACCGGATTTGCGATCAATGCCGGCATCCACATCGCATTCAGCCCGAAGCACAACGGCGTTGTGGAGATGACCTCGCTTCAATTCCCGAAACGTGCGCAGTGGCATATCAAGGAAGTCGGCGTCAAAGTCAATGACTGGGCGGATTATCTGCGCGGCGCGACATGGGCGCTGGCGAAGAAGTACACGCTGACGATCGGACTTTGCGGAGTCATCGAAGGCTCCATGCCGATCGGTGGGCTCAGTTCATCGGCGGCCGTCATTCTTTCCTTCCTGCATGCTCTCTGCAAGGTCAACGGCATCAAGCTTGCCGACCGGGAGTTGATCGACATCGCATTTGACGCGGAAAAGAATTACGTCGGGGTGAACGTCGGCACACTGGATCAGTCCTGCGAGGTCCTGAGCAGAAAAGACCATCTGCTTTATCTTGACTGCAGGGACAATCATTATGAACTGATCCCGACCTCACCGGCCATGAAGCCGTACAAGTTCGCAATCTTCTTCAGCGGCTTGGAACACAGTCTTGCCGGATCGAAGTACAACATGCGCGTCGATGAACTACGATCCGGCGTATATGCCCTTCAGGCATTTTCCGGTATGGATTATGGCAAATTCGATCAGGCCAACGCCAGAGATGTAAGTTTTGAGATCTATCAGACCTACAAAGACCGGCTGCCGCTTCCCTGGCAGAAACGCTGCGAACACTGGTACACGGAGTTCAAACGCGTGGAAGCCGGTGCGGAAGCCTGGCGCAGAGGCGATCTTGAGGAATACGGCAAACTGAGTTTCCAGTCCGGCTGGAGCAGCATTCATAATTGGGAGTCCGGCGCTCAGGAACAGATCAAACTCTATGAGATCATGACCGAGACGGACGGTATCTACGGCGGACGGTTCTCCGGCGCAGGATTCAAGGGATGCTGCATGGCGCTGATCGATCCGGACAAGGCCGAAAACATCGCGGAAGAAGTCGAAAGAAAGTATCTTGCGGCATTCCCTGAAATGAAGGGGAAATACTGTTTCTTCCTGTGCGAAAGCGCGGATGGACTGGGGGCGATATTATGAAATGTCTGATTCTGGCGGCAGGGTATGCCACAAGATTATATCCACTCACAGAGAATTTTCCCAAGCCCCTGCTGAAAGTGCAGGACAAGACGATCCTCGACTGGCTGCTGGAGGACATCGACGGCGCAGGAATCATCGATCAGTATGCAGTCATCACCAATCACAAATTCGCCGAACATTTCCGGACATGGGCATCTGCGCATCCGCTTCCCATAACGGTCCTGGATGATGGTACGGAGACCAACGAAACCCGTCTTGGAGCAGTCCGGGATATTCAATTCGCGATCGATGCGCTCGGTTTGAATGAAGACCTGCTTGTCATAGCCGGTGACAATCTGCTGAATTTCAGTCTTCAGGGATTCATCCGCTACGCGCAGGAAAAGAAGACGACGTGCATCATGCGCTACTGGGAACCGGATGTGAACAAACTCCGCAAGACCGGCGTGGCGGAAGTGGATGATTCGGATCGGATCGTGGGCATGGAAGAAAAGCCTGCCGATCCGAAAAGCAACTGGTGCACTCCGCCGTTCTATATCTACAAAGCAGCGGATGTCCCGCTTGTGAAAAAAGGCATTGAAGCGCATTGCGGCGTGGACGCGCCGGGAAGCTTTATCGCCTGGCTGTGTACTCAAACGACCGTTCATGCGTATGAAATGCCCGGTCGAAGATTCGATATCGGGAATCTGGAAAGCTATCACCTTGTTCAGAACACATACAAGGGAATAGAACAATAAAGTTTTTTCTTGCCCGATCATGAGGCGGATTCAATAACAAAAACATATTGGGAACGATTAAAATGAACATTGCAATAGCCGGAACCGGCTACGTTGGTCTGTCGCTGGCCGTTCTCCTCGCCCAGAACAACCATGTGGTCGCAGTGGATATCCTCCCGGAAAAGGTGGAAAAACTGAACAACTGGATCAGCCCGATCCAGGACGACTATATTGAAAAGTTTCTTTCCGAGGCAAAAGACGGAAAACGCAAACTGGATCTGACGGCAACGACGGATGCGGCGGGCGCTTATGCTTCCGCGGATTTCGTTGTCATTGCCGCACCGACGAACTACGATCCGCAGAAGAATTTCTTTGACTGCAGCGCGGTCGAAAGCGTGATCAAACTGGTGCTGGAATCCTCGCCAACCGCCATGATGATCATCAAATCGACGATCCCGGTCGGATACACCCATTCCGTGCGGGAAAAATTCAATACCGACCGCATTATGTTCAGTCCGGAATTTCTGCGGGAAAGCAAGGCCTTGTACGACAACCTTTATCCGAGCCGCATCATCGTCGGATGTGATGACAATACACGGGCAGCTGCGGAAACATTCGCACATTTGCTCCATGAGGGAGCGGAGAAGAAGGACATTCCGACGCTCTTCATGGATTTCACGGAAGCCGAGGCCGTCAAACTCTTCGCCAATACTTATCTTGCGCTCCGCGTATCGTATTTCAATGAACTGGATACCTACGCGGAAGTCAAGGGGCTGAGCACGAAAAACATCATTGACGGGGTCTGCCTCGATCCCCGTATCGGCACGCAGTACAACAATCCGTCGTTCGGCTACGGCGGATATTGCCTGCCGAAGGATACCAAGCAGCTCCTCGCAAATTATCAGGATGTGCCCGAAAATCTGATCCAGGCAATCGTGGAATCAAACCGCACGCGCAAGGACTTCATTGCGGACCGTGTGCTGGAAAAAGCCGGATACTACACCGCGAACAGCATGTGGAACGCCGAAAAGGAACGTCCGCTTATTGTCGGGGTGTATCGTCTGACTATGAAAGCAAACTCCGACAATTTCCGCCAGTCCTCCATTCAGGGCATCATGAAGCGCATCAAGGCAAAAGGCGCTACGACCATCATCTACGAACCTACCTTGCCCGATGGAACCTCGTTCTTCGGTTCGCTCGTTGTCAACGACATCGAAAAATTCAAGAAGAGCAGTGATGCTATTATTGCGAACAGATATGATGCGGTTCTTGAAGACGTTGAAGACAAGGTCTATACAAGAGATCTCTTCCGAAGAGACTGATTTTGTAACATGGACGGATATGGTTTTTTGACCCTTTCATAATGTTCCGTGTCGGGTTTGTGTTGCATGGAGTCATAGAACGCTTCCGGGGTTCCAAAACAAGACGGTAAAAAGAAAAGATATGAAACGCCTTAAGTCTTCCTTCTTCTGCACAGTGGCGATCATCGCTCTTTGTGTCGTTCTTGTTTTGGTATTGGCTTTTTCCGGCAGTTTGTCATGGTTGGGCATCAGCTTAAAAAGAACAGATAATGTTTTCACGAAAGTTGTTGCGTCGGCAACTGACACACAGTTGGATCCTTCCGCCAAGCATTTGACGATTGATATGGGCGCAACCTTTATGCCCGGTATCAATTATTCCATAGAAGTTAGAAGCAGCACACCGTTTCCTGTTCAAACGGATGTGTTTTTTCACAATGGTGAAAAAAGAGACAGGAAGATTGGGCGCATCCCCGCAGGATCGACATCAGCATCTTTTTCCGGAAAAAGCCCCAAAATAATGAGCTCCAGAATCCGTCTGGACACTTCGGAAGAAGCACTGGGCATAACGGTAACGCTGGTGGCAAAAAAAGAAATTGAGACCGTTCATGAGTTATATGATGAATTTTTGAGTTCGAACGGGTATTTCCTTCCTGATTATTGGAAGCAGCATGTTGACAGCAAAGCAGAGGAGATATGGGCGCGAAAAGTTCAATTGAGCTCGCATTCCGTCGAGTTCTTCTTCGTGACTGATACGCATTGGAAAACAAACGCCAGAAACAGTCCGGCGCTTCTCTCGTACCTGACAAAAAAATGCCATATTCCATTAGTCTTGTTCGGTGGCGATGCGGTCGAAACATATGCTCGAAGCAAAATGCAGGCATACAATGAGCTGAAAAGCTTTTATGATACGTTTCGCCCCTTCAAGATGGTTACAACCATAGGGAATCATGATACAAACGCGGTTTCCAACAGCGATTCCGAAACTTTTTTGACAAAAGCGGAATTATATGGACTGATGCAGAAAGAAACGGAAGATTTTTGTTGCAATACCCCTGATTTATTGTCCGGCTACATGGACAACCCCTCTCAGAAGGTGAGATTCATCAATATTTACAAGCCTTTCAGCTCTATTGATGAAGACGTGAAAGCCTGGCTTGGTGAAAGAATCACTGAGCTTGATGAATCATGGAGTATCATATTGTTTTCTCATGCGCTTTTTGAGGGACAGGATAATGGAGTTCCCAAGTTTTCCGGAGCATCGGAGAGACTTTTGGACTATGTGGCCTCTCTTCAAAGCAAAGCTCAAATCGTTTGCTGGCTTGCGGGGCATTGCCACTTTGATGCGATTGACAACAGGCATGGCATTACGGTTATATCAACACAGACAGACAATTTCATCAAATCCGCGCAATTCGGAGGGGCAAAAATGGTATTCCATTCAGATACGGAGCAGTCTTTCGATTGCTATCAGATTGATCTGGATAAGAAAGAAATATACATAACCAAGATCGGTGCGGGAAGCAATCGACAAACGACATGGGGTAACAAATAAGGATCGGAACGAAAGAAATAACAATTAAAATTGAAGGGAAGCCTAGCCCACTCTTTGCGATTAAGGACATCCAAATCTGGCAATAAATTATGGTTTTTTCCTCCTATC
>Ga0265298_10004883_pt1 | contig 16993 bp, 16 predicted proteins | sample AusTroGonzalo_MG_3_FD_193486 | JGI IMG/M metagenome (GOLD analysis project Ga0265298, IMG submission 193486) | Bovine rumen microbial communities from tropical cattle in Woodstock, Queensland, Australia - Gonzalo_01 | ecosystem: Host-associated > Mammals > Digestive system > Stomach > Rumen ... | reverse complement strand
CACGGCGGCATCCTGCTGGGCATGTTCAAATAATCGGACCCTTTTACAAAGTTCATAAGGAATTACAGACAGGACTGCTTTGGCAGTCCTGTTTTTGTGTTTTTCCGAGAATATTATGATATAATAAAATAAATTTGGTATTAACCGGAGGCATCCATGAACCAACAGATACACCGAAATTCAGGCGCGTTCTTTCTGCAGGGAAATAGGGACGTGGGGATTGTATTGGTTCACGGATACACCGGCGCCCCGGCGGAAATGCGCATGCTGGGAGAGTATTTGCGTGAACGGGGCGGCTATACGGTATTGGGTGTGCGGCTAGCCGGTCACTGTGAGACCGTGGAAGCATTAGAACAGACGACCTGGCCTGACTGGTATAAAGCCGTGGAGGATGGCGTAGAAGAGCTGCGCAGACAATACAGCCGCGTTTATATCGCAGGTCAGTCCATGGGCGGTCTGCTGGCAATCAAAGCAGCGATGGAACTGCCGGTGGAAAAACTGGCGCTGTTGGCGACACCGGTCTTCCTGTTTGACTGGCGTATTCCTTTCGTAAAAATCCTGCGCTATTTCATTACCCGGCTGCACACTGGCCAGCAAAGTTACAACGTGCCGGAAGAATATATGCAGGGCTATGCGGAGATGCCGACAAAGCCGGTAACAAGCCTGCTGGAGCTGATCGATCTCTGCAAAACAGCCTACTTGGAAAGAATAACCGTTCCCACTCTGATTGTGCAGGGGAAAGCAGACCACACCGTAAAACCGCAAAGCGCGGCATACATTTACGAACAGTTGAAAAGAGTACCGGATAATCACAAGGAAATCCTCTGGCTGCCGGACGCAAGACATGTGGTTACGCTGGATGACGCTCGGGAAACAGTGCATGAAAAGTGCCTGGAGTTTTTTGAAAGAACATTTTAAAAGGAGGCGCGCCGTATGATTTTTGATTTAATCGCCCCGACACCGCTGCTTCCCGGAATAGGTATTTACGTGGACTGGGCGGATATAGGGGATTCGCTTGTTGCGGTGGGCCTGCTCACGGTCTTGATAGAGGTTCCGCTGTTTTATTTTTGCGGTTACCGAAAGCCGAAAGAACTGGCGGGCTTTGCCGTCGTCAATATTGTCAGCAACCTGCTGCTGAATGAATTTTTGGAGCAGATGCCTTCCGGCGGATTCTGGATGGCCGTAATACTGGGAGAAATTGCGGTGATCCTGCTGGAATTTTGCCTGTGCTGTTATTTTATCAAGGGTGACCGGAAGAAGCTTTTCAAGACCCTTGCGCTGGTGAATGTCTGCAGTGTAGTACTGGGGGAATTTTTGTTTTGGCTCTACTATTGACAGAATGTCATAAGGAACGGTTTCTGAAACAAACATTGTTTTGCCACAAGTTTCTGATATAATATAACTAAACGACAGGTTCTTAGGGTAAGCGGAGTTTCATATAAACTACCTTAAATACGCTGCCTCAAAAACACAAAGGGGGAATATGAATGAAAAAACTGTTGACCTTTATTGTTGCGTCGGTGATGATGTTCCTGTTTGCCTTGCCCGCAGGTGCTGTCAGCCGTGCAGAATTAAGCACAGCAGAACGGGATCGGCTGGATACCTTTTTCAGCAATTTCGCGGAAGCCCATGTGGAAACCTTTGTAGTCAACAATGAATTACCGATGGATACCTTTGTTGATTTCGGTGTACGGCACAACCTGATCAACCGAAAATATGACCTGATTGATGTGAACGAAGGCTACTGGGGCGTGAAAAAAGAAGCGGTGGAAGATGCCGTGTATAAATATTTCGGCCGCCGCATCGATGCTACCTCGTCCCGGCAGTTTAAGCTTACCAACAGTTTTTATCTCGTCCCAAAAGCAAGCGGGGAAGCCTTTACTTTTGCGCAGGTTGCCGAATGGAACAACCTGGGTAACGGTGTGTGGACCGGCGTGGCCAACATTTATACTGCGTCCTCCGGCTTTACCGGCAATGTGCACGGCACTCCGGAACAGTGGAAGCAGGACACGCCTCAAGATGTGCCCGCCCTTACCGGACGATATATGTTTACCGTGACCCGTTCGCCTTCCGATCCGGGACGCCAGGTGTTAGTGGACTGGTTGGGCAAATGAGAAAAAGTGTAAAATTCGGAATGGCGGCATTATGTTGTGCCGTGACCCTGTTTTCTGTTACGGATACAGCAAATGCTGCTTCAAAAACAGCAAGACTTGAACAGCGGTCTGTAGCGAACTGGTATCAGAGTGATGAGGGCGAGATATGGCCGCCTGTTACCGGACGGTATGAACGAAAAAATGCCAACGGTGTGACAAATGCCTATATCAATGTCACCGTGCTTCCGGACCAATGGCCGGTGATTACGCTGCATGCCTGCGATTACAATGGGGCAGATGACGAAGAGGGCTGGGAGCAGTTATCCCAGGCCCCTGCTGTCAGCCTGGGTGGACAAATCATCGGTCTGGCAATTACAGACTCGCCTCCTGACAAAAAACGAAGCAAGAGCGTAATACCTGTCCAGCTCCGTCTGGGCGCCCGGTTTGTCACCGGCGCCGAGACCAATGGTATACACAGGGGAAACGGCGTTCTAAGCCCACTGGATGAAGTGCAGATCAACCTGATGCATGCCGGTGCAGTTTCAGAAAAAGACGCGCTGGTTTTGGATTATTTCGGGCATAACGGCCTGCGATTACCGGATGTCCGGGGCAAATACGTACTGAATAAAAACAGTACATCAAGGGCTGACGAATTCGCCGCCTGTGCGTTGGTTGCCGCGCTGCCTGTTAATGAAACCAAAACTGATTTTGATGACAGGACGCTGCAGATTAAACCGGAAGCTGTTACCGGAAGCATGATACCTAAATATAAATACATCATAAAGAATTACGGATTTGCCGTTAAAGTGTTCCAAAACGGTACGCTTCTCCGTACTTTTATCCTGCCGAAAGACTTAAGCGCCGTGTATCGCTTCGACAGGGATGGCGGCGATGTTATGATTTACAATATTGACGGCTCTAAAGGATAACTGTTAAAGAATTATAGTCAGATGTAAAAATAAAAAAGCCTTCGCTGCCTTTGCTGACAGTGGAGGCTTTGCTTTTATATGTTGGGATTAAATAGCTTCTCATCGATTAAGCACAACGCAAAACCATGTAACCTTTTCTCTGTTATTCCTTCGCGTTTTGCAGTGCGTCTTTAATATCTTTGCGCCTTGTTTCGTTGTACACCTTTTCCTCGTTCCCGTGTTCAATCTGGCGGAAATACACATTGCGCATGTTGTTGGTGCGGGCTATGCTCTTCAGCTGCACGTAGCGGTCTGTTGGGTCAGTGCTGGTGAAATACAGGAATTTCTTGTTAAGTACTTCCAGGGGCCGCAGGTTATGGGCGGTGAAGATCAGCTGTCCCTTGCCGCTTTCTGCGAAGATTTCCAGCAGCTCGCCCCAGATATATTCAAAGATGCCTGCGTCGAACTCGTCGATGGCCAGGGTGAAAGATGGCTCGTTGTAGGCTGTGGTCAGAAGACTCAGCATGGAAATGATGCGGCGGATGCCGTCAGATTCGTCACGAAGCGGCAGTTCCGTCCCGTTGCGGATGGCAATGGCTTCCACCAATTGGCCGGTTGAACCATCTTTCATGACAGGTTCCCCAAGGGTTTTAAGTTTGAGGGAAAGGCCTGGAATCAGTCGGGAAACTACGGAACTGACTTTCGGGATGTAAGCGGATACAATTTCATATACATCCTGCGACATGGGATAGGGTCGGTCCGTCTGGATGGGGTAGGAACCCTGCGGCGTGTGGAGCAGAAGCGCCAGGTTCAGCCGGATCAGGCCAGAAGAACGGGTGTTGACTACAAACAGATAATGGGAACCGAAATAGTTCAGTTCCAGTATCACTTGTAAGTATTCGGAGTAATTGCCGCAGTCTTTCAGCGTCTTTAATGTGTCCTGCATAAAGATGAAGGACTGGGAACGGTCTTTGGCCAGCCGTTTGTTGACTTCGAGCCGAAACTCCCTCTCACGGCTTTCCTTATCCACGCCAATCAGGTACTTGTGGCGGGATTTTGGCCCGAAGGGAATCTCTTTTCCCGTAGTGTCGATGACTGGGTTCATGCGCTGGTCGCTGCCGTGGAATGGGCCGGACATGCTGAGAATTTCGTCAAAAACCCGTACCCGGAACAGGGACAGAGGTACTGCGGCAAAATCTGGTGCCGTGTCCATTCGGTATTCCGTATCCTCTGAGAGTGGTTCGGGTGCCAGGCAGAATTCATACTGTGCCTTGCGGACGCGCTTGTCCTCATACTGCAGCTCGAACAGGAATGTAAGCTTCGCAAAGTCTTTCCCCTTGGCAATACATTCGGAAAACAAATCCTGCACTTTGCTGCCCCGCAGCAGCTGCTTTAAAATATACAGCGCATCGATTACCGCTGTCTTGCCGGAACCGTTCTGTCCGTACAGGCCCAGGATATCTGACTCGGATCCGGAGGGGACGAAGTATTTTCCACAGTGAAAATTGATTTCCCCATACTCTACGTTTTTGAAATTCTGTAAAACGATTCTGGTGATGCGGACCGCGGGCAGTTTCCTGCTGTGTTCTTTTGTGATCAAAAGGGTCTCCGGTTTTTCCTGATCTTGCAATGAGAGCTTCATACTGACCTCGCTTCAATAAAAACTAAAAGCAAATAAAAAATAACAATTAACAAAATGTATCTTGAAAAACATTTAAAATAAGTTTTAAATCCGATTCATAAATTGATTTTGCGGATACATTACAATTATTATAAATCATTTTGCATAAAAGCTCAATGCGAAAGATTAAACTGGTACTTTCCTATAGAATTATCCTTGCAAATCTGATAAAATGATATTACAAAGTTGCATTTGCAATACGATGTGATCGGAGCCGTGGCACTGCCGCGGCTGTTTTGTTATAATAATTGGAGATAATCGTTGTTAGGTGCAATAACGGGAGAAGAGGTTACAAAATGGAAATGGTGTTAGCGGCGGGCGACAGTGGAAAAAACGGGACTCTGAAGTATGCAGGCAGGGAAATCCCGGTGCTTTATTCTGTGGATGTGTGCGTAGCAGGAGGCGGCCCCTCGGGGACGGCCGCTGCGGTTATGGCTGCCCGGAACGGAGCCAGGACCGTGCTCATAGAGCGGGGCGTAGCTTTGGGTGGCCTGGGGGTACTGGGCTGCGTGTATCCCTTTATGGATACCCATGCGCCGGAAAGCGATACCCCTTATGTGGAAGAAGTGAAAAAACGGTTGCGGCAACATGGAATAGAACCCTTTGACGGCGTTACTCAGCAGATTTGGCACAACCCCGAAACATTGGCTCTTATCTATGATGAAATGTGCGCAGAGGCCGGCGTGGAAATCCTCTACCAGACAGTACTTGTGGATACATTGCTGTCCGGCCACGCCATTACGGCCTGCATTGTCCAGACCATTGCGGGATTGATGGCTATCCGTGCCAGGACATTTATTGACGGCACGGGGGATGCGTTCCTTGCCCGTGCGGCCGGGGCGCCCTTTGAGCGGGGCTATGAAAAAACAGGTAACAACCAGCCTCTTTCCTTCCGTTTTGAAATGGGTGGCATCGATGTAGAAAGGCTCTACCAGCATGTGTCAGTAGAACTGCAGGAGGACTGGTGCAAGTCCAAACCTCCCTATGTTGAAATCGCCGAAGCCATGCACCGTAAACAGCGCTACAAATTGGAAGAACTGATGGCCAGGGGTGTGGCTAGCGGAGAAATTACCCAGGAAGAAGCGGAGTATATGCAGGCCTATACCATTATCGGCAAAAATGGGGTCATGAGCATGAACTGTCCGGAAATTCCCGTAAAATTTTCGGCTACCGACCCGGTTTCATACAGTAAAGCGGTAACATATGGCCGGAAGATGATGCACCATATCGCCGATTACCTTATCCGTCACCTGCCCGGCTTTGAAAAAGCCTTCATCAGCCGTGAAGCGGCTATGCTGGGAGCCAGGGAGTCCTGGCGGATTCGTGGAAAACATTACCTGGTGGAGTCCGACTACCATAATCAGAGCCGTTTCCCGGACGCTGTGTGCCGTACGGCATGGTTCATTGATGCCCACGGAGAAAAGGTTTCGGAGAAACTTCCTGCAGGCGGGTTTTATGAGATTCCCTATGGTTCTCTGGTCACGGAAAAAATTGAAAACCTTATTGTGACAGGACGCTGTATCAGCGCCAGCTTCATCTTGCAGGCTTCCATGCGCATCCAGCCCACCTGCATGAGCATCGGGGAAGCGGCAGGCATAGCTGCTGCCTGGGGACTTGCCCATAAAATTGCGGCAAATGAAGTAAAATGGGACGCGATACCGGCAGGAAAGCGCAGTTATGTATCCGTTCCTGCTATCCCGTAAAGCAATATGCGATGATTGATAACAGGAGGCTGAAGAGTCTTTTTATATATTATTTGTTCGTTTTTTTCACCTTTCTTCTTGTTTTGCGTTTCATTATGTTATATCATATAAGCAACCCCGATATAAAAGAGATTAACAAAAAACAATAAAACAGTTTTTAAACTGTGTTAAGTCCGGCGGTGCAATTAAAAGCGGAGAAGCCCTTTAACTGCTTCGCGGCTTACGGCAGCGTTGCTGCTGGAAAGGGAACAGGAATCCAGACGGATTTGAACGGGTATGAGAGTAGGATAAAATGAAACAGGAAATCTTGAATACAGCGGATGGTTATCAATGGCATATCACGGAAAAAGAAGCTGGAGGCGCAGGACTGACGTTATGTAAGGATGATGGGAGCCCGGGTGAATGGGGGCATCTTTGGAACACGGGTCGTTATGTGTTCCAGGGCAAGGTCGTCACATTAGCGGAGGCTCGGATGTTGTTGAGATTTTCAGAGCGAAATAACCGCCCCGCCCGGAATTTGGACGAGGCGATGAAGGACTAGGGACTAGATGTTGTGGAGAATTATTGAGGAGTGTTTTGGGGAGTGGTTTTATGAAAAAGAAGATGGCGGAACAGGCAGCGCGTTTTAATGAGCTGTTCAGGCAGCTTGTGTCTGCCATGACACAAATTGACGAGATCAGCATTCCGCAGATTGAAAAGCTTCTTGTGGAGATGTGCTCTCTTTTTCGCCTTTCTAAAACCGAGACCTATTTATATAACAGCCTGGAAGATGAAAAACTGGGCAAAGGGGAACGCCTCTCCTGTTATGATACAGGAGTTGGGGAACCGGTTATGTCCCTTCGCGTTGTATCCAGCATTTTGACGGTTGGGGTCACTACCGTTTACATGAAGCCGGATGTCCGTCCGCTTTCCGATGAAGAAAGAGCTATGGTAGAACTGGTCATGCGCACCGTCCTACATTTTTTGAGCCGCGACCGCTTCAAAAATGTGATTGAGAAGCTTGCGTTTTATGATGATGCCGGATATCACAACCTGCGCAGCCTGCAAAATTACAACAGGAAAGCATTTGTTGAAGGACGTAGTTGCACTCTGGCGGTCGTCCGCTATAATCTGCGCCATTTTTCCATGCTCAACCGTGACCTGGGCAGAAAAGCTGCCGATGCGGCGCTGTGGAACCATTATAAACTGATTGAAGAAAAAGCAGGCAAAGACGGAATTGTTTGCCGTCTGGACGGGGATAATTTCGTAGCCGTATGCAGACGGGAATACCTGAACGCCTTGCTGGCTTGCCTGGATGAGGCGAATGTCGTATACGATGAACGGGAAGGCAAAACTGTGAGCATTTCGGCGAATGCCGGTGTGTATGTCGTTCCGGATAAGTTGATATATGCCCTTCATGACGAAGATATCAGAAACCGGGTTTTTCATTCGTATTTAGAGGCGATGAGCGGCAAGCGGGGTCACGCTGTGTTTTATGATGAAAGCCTGGCCCACAGAAGGGATAAAATTATACGGGCACAACAGGCTTTCCACGAGGCGCTTCGCAGGAAAGAGTTCTTTGCGGTCTATCAGCCGAAGGTCAACATCAAGACGGGGAAAATTACCGGAGCGGAAGCGTTGTGCCGCTGGCGTCATAACGGTGAGCTTGTGTTGCCTGGAGACTTTATTCCGGCGCTGGAAGAGACCAACGATATTTGCAGTCTTGATTTTTATATGCTTGCTAATGTATGCAGGGACATCCGGCGCTGGCTGGATGAGGGACGCGATGTTGTACGTATCTCCGTCAATCTGTCCCGCAAACATATGATAAACCGTAACCTGCTGGAAGAAGTGAGGGAAATCATTGACGAATATAAGGTTCCGCACCAGTATCTGGAGTTCGAATGTACGGAAACGACAACGGACGTTGAATTTGGTGTGTTACATCTGATCGTGAACGGAATGCAGAAAATGGGGATCAGCATGGCGGTGGACGATTACGGCGTTGGCTATTCCTCCCTGAATCTGCTTCGGGGTATTCCGTGGAACGCAGTAAAGATAGACCGAAGTATCTTGCCTGTGAACGCCGATGAGCCAGACAGCAGGCAACTTAGCGTTGTACTGAAACATGTTCTGGCTATGATTAAGGAAATCGGGATGGAATGTGTGGTGGAAGGCGTGGAAACGCAGTATCAGTTGGATTTGCTACGGCAAATGGATTGTGATGTGGTACAGGGTTTCTATTTTGACCGTCCGTTGCTGGTAGAAGATTTCGAGAAACGGATGCAAACCCATTATTAAGTGTTAGCATTCTGTATTATTTACAGGGGGTGAGAAAGTGCGGTTCAAGTCGGGAAGCGGCTGGAAGGCCTGTTATGACGAGAAGCGAAACCTGTATACTGCCGAAACGGGAGGCATAGGCGCATATGATCTTTTCCAGATTACGAAAGAAATATATGAACGGCTTGGTGAGGAGAGGGTCAGCGACAGTGATTCCCTGAGCCTGATTCATTCCGGGCGGCATTTGTATATGGATGTCAATGACCGGTGCGGACCGCCATATACCGTTATTCTTGATGACGAATACCGCGACCTTTGCCCTTGGGCAGACATTGTCTGCAGCGGGCATGTATGGGGTGAGGAACTGACTGACGCAGCCGTGGAAGTGTTTGCGTCAGAAGCACAGAACCGGTCTCAGAGAAGGAAAAAAAGACTGGAGAGAGAAAAGAATCAGAAAAAATGAAAAGATTATCCTGGTCTTGCACCGTAACTGTAAAAAGAATGTAGTAAATTTATAAGCCTGATGTCAGGTGTAGGAGTGTTAATGGGGGGTTACTCATGAAAAAACTACTTGCTGTTTTATTGCTGTGTTTACTTGTATCCTCTTCTGCCTGGGCGGGCGGTATCGAAACAATTACCCTTTTCGACAGGCAGACGAACCCGGATACGTCCCTGCTCATTGGGGCGGATGCGGAACAGAAAGCTAAGTATTACCCGGACGGAAAGCTTGACGGAAATATCCTTGCGTTTTTCGTGAAGATGAAAGGCCGTGCGATATTGTTTGATGCCGGTCTGCCGGACGGCCGTATCACTGCGGAACTGAAGAAAAACGGGATAGCAGCCGGCGATGTGAAGACCATTCTGCTGACCCATTTGCATCGCGACCATTTCGGCGGTCTTCTCGATGCCAAAGGCAACGCCGCTTTCCCCAATGCGGACGTTTATGTCGGCAGGGCAGAACGTGCTTACTGGGTCGATGAAAAGAAAGATCAGAACGTGATCCGCACCCTTGCACAGTATGCCGGCAGGGTTCACGTGTTTGAATTCGGCGATAAAGTGCTGCCGGGAGTGAAAGCGCTGGACACCAGCGGGCACACACCGGGACATGTGTCATTTATGCTGAAAAGCGGGAAAGACAAGTTGCTGGTGATCGGTGATCTTATTCACTTTACCCGCATACAGCTCCCGCTTCCTGAAGTAGCAGTCAGATATGATGTGGATCCCACCAAAGCCGTACAGGCCCGCAAACGTATTTTTGACTATGCCTGTGAAAAACGTATTCCTGTAGCTGGCATGCACGTGCCTTTCCCCGGAATACTCAGATTAAAGAAAGCCGGCGCGGGATATAACACTGTAGAATAGTTATAAAACAATGGATGCCCGTTACTTGGATGAACACATTTTTAGCGTTGCATGAATAGATGAAAAAAGTCTCCGTCTGAAAAATAGGCGGAGACTTTTTTTAAAATTACCTTTCTTAATACAGTGAACCGCATTTTATTTCGGTAACTTTTCCGAATTTTACTTCGAACTTAAAGCCGATGCCCCTGCTGGCCGGCCGCATAATAATTTAGTCTTTCCTAAAAATAATAGTGCCAAAATAACGATGTAAAATAGTTATAATTTATTGTAACCAATTAATATGACAAAAATCTGATAAAACTGCTGGAACTCGCAGCGAAACGAAGATTACTAATATGGGTTAAGTTATGATATAATATAAACAGTTAAGTATTGAAGGGATCAAAGTAATAAATATGTTTTGCAGAGAAAAAGAAAAACGGTATTTGTGAGGACCAGGTATGATGTTTACGTATTCTGATCTTAAGAAATTCATTGATGCCATTGCTTGCGGGCATGAGTGGAAATGTATTGTTGAGGGAAACGAAATAGAGAACGTGTCAAAAGACCGTAAACATTCCGTTATGATCGAAGGGTATGATATTTCAGAGAAAGCGGTTTACTTTGAAGGTCGTTATCTGCCTTTCTCGCAGATAAAAAGTGTTCGCAGCCAGCCTTCCGCTATTCGGTTCCGGGGAGGGGGCTGCGGCATCGGTATCCCGGTTTTTAAAATCCGGCTGGATTATGGAACAGGAAAGCCGGTTGTCCTGGTCGTGGAAGATCAGGACAACGTAGACAAGATCATCCGTATGATCTGTGCGAGGAATCGTGATATCGCGGTGGAATATTATGTGGATCCCCATACCGGATTAAGACCGGAAAAAATATCACCGCCTTTGTATTGAGCAAATTTTACTGATTTAATTTTAATAAAGAAATGTTGCGTCCGGATGAAAGGACTCGGAAAAATGGCTGGAAATACGAAGGATAACGAGAAACCGGCTTCTGGTTTTGTCGTGTTGACCGATATTGCTCCTGATATTATCGTGGAAACGCGCTATTACAGTAACTATAATTTTGTGGGACAAAGGATCAGGGGGTACGAGGAACCTGTCGCTCTTGTGACCCTTGACGCAGCACTTGCCTTGAAAAAGGCCGGTGAGAACATGAGACGTATGGGTTATAAGCTGAAAATATGGGATGCCTACAGACCCCAGATGGCTGTGGATCATTTTATTGAATGGGCAAAGGATCTTGCCGACGTGAAAATGAAACAGTATTTTTATCCTGAGGAAGATAAGGCGAATCTGTTTGTGCATGGCTTTATTGCGGCCCGTTCCAGTCACAGCAGGGGAAGTGCCGTTGACATTACGTTGTATGATGTTGAAAACGGGTATGATATTGATATGGGCGGTACCTTTGATTATTTCGGTCCACGTTCCTACTCGGATTATCCAGATCTTACCGAACAGCAGATCATGCACCGGGATTTGTTGCGTACCGTAATGCATAAGCATGGGTTTAAAGGCATCAGCACGGAATGGTGGCACTTTATCCTGATTGACGAACTATATCCTAATCGGTATTTTAATTTTCCGGTAAAGCGTTATTAACGTAAAAAAAGAGGCAGAATTATGATTCTGATCAGTGCCTGTCTGGCAGGCAGGGATGTGAAATATAACGGGGGAAATAATGCCGTGCCATGGCTTTGCAAGTGGATTGAGTGGCATAAGGAACAAGTGCTGCTTGTTTGTCCGGAGGTAATGGGAGGGCTGCCAACGCCGCGCCTTCCGGCAGAGATTCAGTCAAAGGGACCGGATTCGGAAGCCTCTCATAAAAACCGGCATGTGGTGAACAAAGCCGGTGAGGATGTCACGGCGCAGTTTCTGCTGGGTGCGGAAAAGGTGCTGGAGATGGTGAATCGGCATCATATTACTGCGGCAATCATGAAATCAAACAGTCCGTCGTGTTCCGGCTCCTATATATACGACGGTACGTTTTCCGGTATCAGGATACCAGGGCAGGGGATTACCGCGGCGTTGCTGACAGAACACGGGGTAAAAGTGTATTCTGAAAAAACGGTGACACCGGAATTGTTGGAAGAGTTAACGGAGAACAGGCGTAAAACTTGAGTTGAGGAGATAACAGAGAATGAAATTTTTGCAGAATTTAGGAAAGGCGATTATGCTCCCGGTGGCCTGCCTGCCCCTCTGCGGGATACTGATGGGCATCGGCTATCTGCTTTGCCCGGCTTCCATGCAGGGTGGCTCCATAACGGGCACATCGGCAGTTGTAGGCATGTATTTGGTGAAAGCCGGCGGTGCGCTGATTGACCATATTGCACTTTTGTTTGCGGTAGGGATTGGCGTCGGAATGGCGGATGACGGCAACGGGGCAGCCGGTATTGCGTCTCTTGTGTCCTGGCTGATGCTTACGACATTGCTGCAGCCGGATACAGTGAAACTTGCGCTGCCTTCTGTGGCGGAAAACACCTCCGCTCTGCTGGCGTTTGCGAAAATCGAGAATCCGTTTATCGGCATACTGGCCGGCCTGATCGGCGCGCTGAATTATAATCGCTTTAAACAAACCGTACTGCCGGAGTGGCTGGCCTTTTTCGGCGGCAGACGCAGCGCCGTGATCATGGCAGGAATTACTTCGATTCTGGTTGCGGCGCTGTTGTTGTTTATCTGGCCGGCGCTGTTCGCGATTCTGGTCATGGCCGGGCAGAAGATTGCGGGAGCCGGTGCGCCCGGCGCAGGGCTGTATGCTTTCCTGAATCGGTTGCTGATTCCCTTGGGTCTTCATCACGCGCTGAACAACGTGTTCTGGTTTGATACTATCGGGTTAGGGGACCTGACCAACTTCTGGGCGGGAAAAACTTCGGCGGACGTTTCCTGGTCTCTGGGCATGTACATGTCCGGCTTTTTCCCCTGCATGATGTTCGGCGTTCCCGGTGCGGCGCTGGCCATGGTGCAATGTGCGAAACAGAACAGGAAAAGTTACGCTACAGGCATCGTGGCATCCGCCGCGCTGTGTTCTTTTGTCTGTGGCATCACGGAGCCTTTTGAATTCGCGTTTATGTTCGTTGCGCCTGCGTTGTATGTAGTTTATGCGCTGCTCTATGGAGTTTTCAGTTACGTGGTGGCGTTGTCCGGCTTCCGTGCGGGCTTTGCTTTTTCTGCCGGCGCCACGGATCTGTTGTTTTCCGCATCTTTGCCGGCAGCACAGGAAACATGGCAGATCGTGCCACTGGGTCTCGCGGCCTTTGTGATTTTTTATGCGGTATTTCGGTTTTTGATAACAAAATTTGATATGAAAACGCCGGGAAGGGATGAAACAGAAGGCGCCATTGCAAACAGTACAAAAACGGCCGGACAGGCTCACACAAAAGATAATGACGCAAAAAGTGTGGATAACATTGTGAGCGGGTCGAAACGGATTGAGGGTTTTGACGTGGAAGCTATATTAGTCGGACTGGGTGGCAAAGACAATATTCTTTTGCTGGACAATTGCGTGACCCGTCTGAGAATTGAAGTGAAAGATGATAAAGCCGTGCGTAAAGAGATATTAGTCAAAGCCGGAGCCAAAGGCGTGATCCGGCCGGGGCAGAACAGTGTACAGGTGGTAATCGGTCCTAAAGTTCAAAGCATAGCGACTGCTTTGCGTGAGATTTGCCAGGGGCATTCCCAGGATTGATACAGGTACGAAGCCTGGAAGCAATCATCATAAGCTGCTCACAGTGTGAAGATTGATCATAACGCGGAGGTTCTATGAGACAAAATATAACGATTGCAGGGCCTTTTGGAGAGTTAAGCGGTGTAATCAATGTGTGCGAAGCGGAGGCGAACCGGCGTAAGGTGCTGGTGATGGCTCACGGTTTCCGCGGTTCCATGGAGGGCGGAGGACGGGCAGCGCAACTGGCTGATGAAATTGGTGAATCAATTTGTTCGGTCGTGCGTTTTAATTTTAGCTGGTGTACTATGCTGAGTAACCAGATTGCGGAGCTGAAATGCGTTTTGGATTATGTCCGTAATACACTGCAACCGGAGAAACTGTTCCTGCTTGGCAGAAGTTTCGGCGGAGCCACATGCATTGTTACAGCGTGCGGGGATACGGCTTACCGTCCTGACGGGATGGTGTTGTGGTCTGCGCCCAACAGTCTGAAAAGTACATTTGTGCAGGTGCTGGGAGAAGAAGCATTTCAGGCCGCGCTGTTGGGCAAAACCGTTGTGATGGATGATGAACGGGGTCATGATGAAATTCCCGCAGCTTTCGTTACAGACCTGTTAAAGTATAATATTGCAGCGATGTTAAAACAATGGAAAGACGGACCGCTGTTGATTATTCACGGAGAAAAGGATTGCATCGTGTCGCCGGATCAGGCAAAAGAAAACTTTGATTTGGCGGGCGGTGACAAGCAATTGCATTATATGGAAGGCGACAATCACCATCTGGACCTGAAGTTTCAGGAAGCAGGAAATCTGATTAAGAGATGGTTAAAAGAAAATAATTAAAAGAAGAAAAAGAAACTTATAAATTATTATTGACACAAAAATAAAATCAAAATGATGTCATGAAAAATTGAAAAAAGAAGCAATAAAATTGTTTTGAAAGGAATGTGTTGGAAATGCTGCAGGTTAAGAAATCGGTTTTGCCGGAAGAATTGCAATTAAATGAGAAAGAAAAAGCATTATTGGCTGTGGAAGCGGAAAAATACGGAGGAGAACTGAAAGAGATAGAAAAAGATATAAAGTATGATATGTGCTTTGCCTGCGGAGAAGAAAACCCCATCGGGTTACATCTGCATTTTTTCTGGATTCCCAATGGCGTGCTGGCATTTTTTACTCCGAAACCGGAGCATCAGAGTTACGACGGGCGGATGCACGGTGGCCTTATCACCGTTTTGCTGGACGAGATCATGGGCAATTACCTTTTCCGGAAAGAAGGCGTGCCCGCTTACACGGCACGCATCGACCTGCGCTTCCGCACGCCGGTGCGGATCGGTGATACCATTCGCTGCGAAGGGCACGAGGTAAAACGAAAGGGGCGCCTGGTGATCATGGAGGGTGTTATTACCAATCCGGACGGAACTGTAGCGGCGGAAGCGACCAGTACGTTGATGCTGGAAAAGAAGTAACAAGTGCCTAAAAGCAAAGTGGCAAAAGGACTGATTAGTAGTTATGGTTAAACTCTCACTGAAGGATAAAATCATGGCCTTCATGCAGCGGGAATCTTACGCCCCCATGACGGCGGAAGAAATGATTTTTGCCATCCCTGTTAAGGAAGAGCCCATGCATGAGTTTTGGGATGCCATCATGGAACTGGAAAGGGAAGGCTACATCGTCAAGACACGCTTTGAAACCTACGGGCTGCCGGAAAAGATGGGGCTGGTCGCCGGCCGTTTTCAATTGAGCAGCAAAGGTTTCGGATTTCTGATTCCGGACAATAAAGGGAACAAGCCGGATGTGTTCATCCCGCCCCGCAAGATTCACGGAGCCATGAATAATGACCGGGTCATGGCCCGCATCGACAGCCATGCGCCGGGACGCCGTCCCGAAGGGGAAATCATCCGGATTATTGAGCATGCCAACCCTCGTATTGTAGGAGTGTTCCGACGGACCATGGACTTTGCCTTCGTGACCCCGGACGATAAACGGATCGGCAGTGACATTTATATTTTGCGCAAAAATTTCGGCGGAGCGGCTAACAATCAGAAAGTAGTCGTAGAAATTACAGAGTGGCCTTCGGAAGAACGGAACGCCGAACGGCGCAGCGCGGAAGGCCGTGTGGTGGAAGTGCTGGGTTACGTGGGTGACCCGGGGTTGGAGATTCTATCCATCATCAAGCAGCATGATCTGCCTCTGGATTTTCCTGAAAATGTTAAGAGCGCGGCCTACCGTGTGCCCGGGGAAATCCGTGAAAAGGACTGGAACGGGCGGGAGGACCGTCGGGACTATCCGGTGGTGACGGTGGACAGCGAGGATGCAAGGGACCTTGACGACGCGGTGTATGTAAGGTGGCTGGCTAACGGACGGTACCTGCTGGGTGTTTACATTGCGGATGTCAGTTATTATGTGAAGGCGAAGACGCTGCTGGATCAGGAGGCGCAGGAGCGGGGTACCAGCGTGTACCTGGTGGACCGGGTGCTGCCTATGCTGCCGCCCCGGTTAAGTAACGGTATCTGCAGTCTTAACGAAGGCGAAGACCGTCTGGTCATGAGCTGCGAGATGGAAATCGAGGCAGACACGGGCAAAGTCGCGAAATATAGTATATTCCCGGCTGTGATCCATTCCCGCCACCGCCTGAGTTATAATTTGGTCCGGGCGATTCTGGAAGAGGGAGACAAGGAAGCAAGGAAAGATTTTGCGGGTATCGTTCCCATGTTGGAAGAGATGCGGGAACTGTGCCGCGTTTTACAGAAAAAACGGGCCCGGCGGGGCGCTATTGAGTTTGAACTGCCGGAGCAGAAAGTGGTTTTGGATGAAACCGGCAAACCGCTGGAAATCAGGCAGCGTATCCACGGGCTGCCGGAATCGATTATTGAAGAGTTCATGCTGGCGGCCAATGAGACGGTGGCGCGGCATCTCAACATGTTGCAGTGGCCTTGTGTGTACCGTGTCCATGAAGTGCCGGCAGAGGATAAAATGGAAGGTCTGGCCAAGCTGCTGCAAAGCTTCAGCATCAAACTGCACATTGGCAAAAACGGAATGGTACGTCCCAAAGATGTGCAAGTTGCGCTGGCGGAGATGAAAGAGCGGCCTGAAGAGCGGATGGTGAATACGGTAGCCTTGCGGTGTATGCGGCAGGCAGTGTATCAGACAGAGAACATCGGCCACTTTGGGCTGGCTGCGGACTATTATTGTCATTTTACCTCACCGATCCGCCGGTATCCGGATTTGCTGGTGCACCGGATCCTGCACGCCTGGCTGAAAGATCCGGATCTGACGCAGCACTTGCCTGCGCTGGCGGAAGAAAGCCTGGAGAGTATGGCAGAGCATTCTTCTGTAC
>Ga0265298_10004882_pt1 | contig 16996 bp, 11 predicted proteins | sample AusTroGonzalo_MG_3_FD_193486 | JGI IMG/M metagenome (GOLD analysis project Ga0265298, IMG submission 193486) | Bovine rumen microbial communities from tropical cattle in Woodstock, Queensland, Australia - Gonzalo_01 | ecosystem: Host-associated > Mammals > Digestive system > Stomach > Rumen ... | reverse complement strand
TCCTTGAGGTGTACGAACAGGGCGTCTGCGTGAATGGTGATGCCGCGCGTGCCGTACGGTACCTGGTGAAAATCCAACAGCACGTTATCGCCCGGGTATCCGGCAATGACGATATATTGGGACGAGCTGCCTTTCTTATTGATGCTGAACTTGTCGGTGAACGTGTAGGTTCCTTCCAACAGGTAGAGCGTATCGCCTCCGTTCTTAAGCGCGGACACGCCGGCTTTGAAAGTGGTAGGGGAGGTAATGGACGAACCGTCGCCTTTGCCTGCCGGAGAAGCGAAGTACGTAGTAGCGCTCAGGGTCAATGAGCAGAGGAGTGTGGTGAGTAATGCGAATTTTTTCATGACCGTAAAAAATGTACCTTCAATCGAAGGATAGTGAATAATAGTATCATCTTGCCGCGTAGCGTTGCGCCTTGCATCCGTTTTTTGAGTTCGTTTATCACGCGTTGTTGCGCCTGAGGATGCGGACGCGAAGTAGTGCTGTCCGGATTCAGCGTATACAGATAACCGTAGTAGCGAATCATACGACATGTGGCATTTCGCAACCATAAGTCTGCCGACCAAAGGACGTCCTCGTAGATCAGCCCTTCTTCAAAGTGCAGCCCTTGAATCACTTCGCGGCGGTATAAACGCATGCAGGGCGAAACGAACTGGTAGATATGGCGGGGGGATTGGACTTCTATTTCTTCGAGTCCCGCTTCGCTGTGCGCTACCCGTTTGTACCCGGATTGCACATAGTCTACGCCCTCAATAGCGGCCAGATGCCGTTCGCACCAATCGGGTGCCAGGCTGTCATCCGCGTCCACGAAAGCGATGTACTCCCCTTGTGCATGCGCCAGTCCGTTGTTGCGCGCCATAGACTGACCGGCGTGAGCTTGAGGCAACACGCAAACCCGTGCATCTTGCCCCGCGTATTGTTGCGCGATAGATAGACTTCCATCCGTGCTGCCGTCATCAACCAGCAGAATCTGAACGTCTCGCTCCGTTTGATGAAGCAAGGAGTCGATACACATCGGCAGGTAGTCGGCGGCGTTAAATATGGGGACAATAATTGAAATCATAGGAGTTGTTCTATTTGCTCGCTTTGTGTCTGACGAGAGAAAAGATGTTTATGCTGAACGGCTTGATGCGTGAAGCCGTTCTTTTTCCATTCGTTGTGGGTAGCCCGTATAAAGGCTTCTACCGATGCCACATCGGTTCCTGCCAGTCCTGCATGGGTCTCTTCTATCACTTGCGCCAGACACTCTTCATCACTGCGGATACATAAAACCGGTTTCTCGACACCGAGTGCTTCATAGAACTTGGTGCCCATGATGCCGTGGGCTCCTTGCGGAGTACTCTTGCAGGTGAGAACTAATAGGATCGAGGAGCGGTGCATAAGGGGTAGAAGTTCGGTCTTGGGGATATATCCGCTAATGTGACAGATAGCCTCCAAACCGTACTCTTTCACCAGCGCTTCCAAATCACTTATCGAACCTTTGTCGATATGGAAAACCACTTCTACATCCTTTGGACTTATCTGTCTCTTTTCTATCAGTTGCTGCAGCGCCGCGAATAGCAATCTCGGATCACGGAAATGCAGGTCATAAATCTTACCGGCATAGGAGATGGTAAACTTATCGGCGGGTACATCTTGGGGATAAAACTCCTGTTCGTCAAAACCGTTGTAGATAAGGTGCGTGGAAGGGTTATAACGGCTCAAAAGCTCCCGATGCCAAGGCGAGATAGTGACGACATGATTAGCTGCTGCAAGCACTTTATTACGCTTCCGTATGTTTAGTTTGGTAAAAAGACGGTGTACGCTTTCATTGATCCATCTCCATGAGGAAACAGAGTGGGTCATATAGGACAGGTGACCGAACTGTTCGGCGATGTCACGCAGATCTACCACAAACGGTTTATGGTATTTCCGGGCTAAGCGATAGACTGTCTGCAGCGGAAAGTAATAGCACGTACTGCAAAAGATAGCATCGTACTGCGCTACATCAACGGTCGATTCAATGAACGCCTGAAAATGCCGTTCGCGCGCACCTAACAACTTATCCGCTATGTAACGCAAATGCACGTTTCCGGTAGAATAGTATGCTGTTTGGTACCATTCTCCCACTTCGATAGAGAATGGTTCATTCCCCTGCTCGCAGTCGCTAAAAACGCTACATTCCCATCCTTTGCTGCACAGGTGTCGGCAAAGGCTCACGATGCGCGGCGCATAAGCCGGAGGAGCAATGCTATCCGTTACTATTAATATCCGTTTTGACATAAGATTTCTATAATCAGTTGTGCACACTTTCCGTCACCGAAGTCCATGATAGGCTGCTTGGCAAAGGGTTCAGAAGCGGCTTGTACGATACGTTGCGTGTCGATGCCGGTCAACTTGTTCCATCCGGCCTCTACCGTCTCCGTCCATTCGGTCTCTTCACGCAACGTGATGCATGGTGTTCCTTGGAAAAACGCTTCTTTCTGTATTCCTCCTGAGTCGGTGAAAATCAGTTTTGCATGACGCTCTAAAACCAGCATCTCCAAATATCCCACCGGTTCGATGACATGTATATTTTCTGCTTTGGCTAATGTGTTCTGTAATACGTCAGAAGCTGCGACCGTTTTGGCTGTATGCGGATGAAGGGGCAAGATCACCTCGTATGGCAACTGTGCCAAAGCCTCCCAAATAGAGCGGATTGCTTGTTCGTTCTCAGCGGTAGAGGCACGATGGATGGTAGCCACCGCAAACGATTTCGAGACGATGCCGTATTGTTGTAATATGGAGAGTTGGGTCGATTCATCCGGCGTATAGATACGGGCTGCGTCCAACATGACATCCCCCACATGATAAATCCCTTGTTCGTATCCCTCTCGATGCAGATTATCCACGGCCGTGCGGGTCGGACAAAAGAGCCAAGTAGCCATTCGGTCGGTCTCTATACGATTATGCTCTTCCGGCATCGTGTCGTTGAAACTGCGTAAGCCCGCCTCTACATGGGCTATAGGAATGTGTAAGTCATGTGCAGCCTGTGCCCCGGCAAGAGTGGAATAGGTATCGCCGTAGACCAATACGATGTCCGGTCGCTCATCGCGCAATATAGGCAGGATCGTTTCGCGCATAAGAGTGATGTCGTTGCCGCAGTTCAAATGCCATTTCGGGGCAGGTAAACCTAACTGCGAGAAAAACAACTCGCTCATCGCGTAGTCATAATGCTGACCCGTATGCAGGATACACTCCTCAATACCTGCCTGCTGCATAGCTCGACTTACGACAGCCGCTTTGATGAACTGCGGACGAGCTCCTATGACCGTTATTATCTTCATTGCAGTAACGAGAGTACTTTCGGATACAAAGACCGATGATAATTATTGTCATTGATAATACTGTTATGCCAAAGCAGACACAGATCACCATGATGCATCTTCACTTTTGCTATCAATCGTTCGCAGAGGAAATAAGCTTCGTCTTCGTTTAGGTTCATGTAGTTTGTGTGGCTCAGCGTGCAATCCATGATGATTAGCGGATGAAGCGTCAGATGGGTCAGTTGCATCGTCTTCGGATTGATCCAACGTACCGCGCGGGAAGTCTGCAAACGGAATCCCGCTTGGTCGGCAAAGCCTATCGTGAAATCATCCGTGTAACCGGCATCGGCAAGCGCTTGCATCCGGTCGATGGAACAACGAAGATAGTGTGCGCGGAACATTCGGCTGTACTCGATCTTCGGAATAGCTCCGTAATAACTGCCGTGAACGCCTATGTAGGCGTTGTTATGGCGCAGCATATGTTTGAGTTGTTTGAAATCGCGCCCGCGCAAGCAATACTGCGGATAGTCGAACCCTTTGCCTTTGGTACGCTTGACAAAATAGATCGTCTCGGCATGGGGTACGCGCTTGTCTTGCTCCAACAACCACGGGAAGGTATAGAGCGGATCGTTGTGTATATCTTTGAGAGCACGCAGCACGGCTTTGGTCTCGCCGCGCTTGAGACCTCCCAACGCGCCGCGGAGCGAGCGATATTGAGAAATGGCGTCGATGTCGTGCGTGAGGTAGATATGTCCGAATCCGGGTTCAGGTAAAGGCAAATCCAATTGCTTGAGAACCAAGCGTGCATACTCGTCCAGACGAGGAATCTGCAAACGACTCTTGTAGTTGAGCACCGAGTACTTCGCTGCAAAACGACCATGCTCGTCGCGTTGCTCATTGATCAGTTCTTCGGCACGCGAAGTAAAGAAAAAGACCGCATAGACGATGTCCGTACGAATGATCGTTTTTCCTTTGGCCGGCTGCTCGATCACCGGATGTTTTAATTCAGGCGCTACCAGATCCTTGCCTAGATGACCGTTGGGCACAATGATCACGTCATGTGTCTCCAACGTCTTCTCGTCGTCGGTGTACGCCACACGTTTGGCTGCTTGCTCATCGCCGTAACAAAGCCACAAAATAATATAATTTACAATCTCTTTCATCTTTCCACTTTCAACTTTCCACTTTCAACTTTCACTCAGGAGCTCCCATTCGTATAGTTTCTGTTCGATCTGATGCTTGATGGTCTCGTATTTTTGGAAGTTGTCGGATGTCTGGTTACTTGGTTCGGAAAGGAGTGTTTCCATCTTTGCTTGTTCCGCTTCCAAGCGTGCTATCTCTGCTTCTACATCTGCAATCTGACGCTCGCGTTTGCGTTTCTCGGCTGCTGCGGCTTTCTGTTGCGCGTAGTCGAGTTTGGAGGAAGAGTCCTTAAGGTCTTTAAGGTCCTTAGGGTCTTTAAGGTCTTTTTTCTCCAGTTCCTGTAAAGTATCGATCTTTTTTGCCCGCAGGAAGTCGTAGATACCGCCTAAGTGCTCTTTGACGTGTCCGCCGCCGAACTCATAGACCTTGCTCACTAATCCGTTCAAGAAATCACGGTCGTGACTCACGCAGATGAGGGTACCGTTGAAATCCTGCAATGCCGCTTTGAGGACATCCTTGGATGGCATGTCCAGATGATTGGTCGGCTCGTCGAGAATGAGCAGGTTACAGGGTTCAAGCAGCAGGCGGATCATTGCTATGCGGCTTCGTTCACCACCGCTGAGTACTTTCACTTTTTTGTCGCTCGCTTCACCGCCGAACATAAACGCACCAAGAATGTCCCGTATCTTGGTCCGGATATCGCCCACGGCAACATAATCAATCGTCTCAAAAACTGTCAAGTTCTCATCTAACAGGGCTGCTTGATTTTGGGCAAAATAACCGATCTTGACATTGTGTCCGATCTTCAAGTTACCCAAATAATCCAATTGTCCCATGATACACTTGACCAGCGTCGTTTTACCTTCACCGTTCTTGCCTACAAAGGCTACTTTCTCGCCGCGGCGAATGGTAAACGTGACATCATGGAAAACATTGTGCTCTCCGAAATCTTTGCGCAGGTCTTCCACTATCAGCGGAAAATCACCGCTACGCGGAGCAGGAGGAAAACGCAGATTCAAACGACTGGTGTCTTCCAAATCCACTTCGAGACGCTCCAATTTCTCCAGCTGCTTGATACGGCTCTGTACTTGAACCGCTTTCGTGGCTTTGTAACGGAAGCGTTCGATGAACTCTTCCGTGTCTTGAATCATCTTTTGTTGGTTCTGGAAGGCCCGCACTTGTTGTTCGTGGCGTTCTTTACGAAGCGCCACAAAGCGAGAATAATTAACATTGTAATCATATATCCTTCCTAATGTGATTTCTATGGTTCGGTTACAAACATTATCGATGAAAGCGCGATCGTGACTGACCATCAGTACGGCACTCGGACTGGTTTTCAGAAAATCTTCGAGCCATTGGATAGACTCAATATCCAAATGGTTCGTCGGCTCGTCCAGCAGAAGTAGATCCGGATGCCGTAAGAGGATCTTCGCTAACTCGATACGCATCCTCCAACCTCCGGAGAACTCGCTGCACGGACGGTCGAAGTCTTTTCGCTCGAAACCTAAGCCGATAATGGTCCGGTCCATCTCGGCGATGAAGACCGCTTCGCTGTTAGAAGTGAGATCGCTATCGCTGTGAGAAGTGAGAACAGTCATCACCTCTTCGCGCAGCGTTCGGTCATCATGGAACAGCATCACCTGAGGCAGATAGCCGATGGTCATGTCGTTTTCCTTGGAGATCCTACCGCTTGTAGGCTGGTACTCACCTGCTATCAAACGCAGTAACGTCGTTTTGCCTGCACCGTTCTTGCCCACCAACGCGATGCGCTCCTTACGGTTGATAAGGAACGTGATGTCATCCAGCACAGGGCGGGATGAGAACTCCATCGATACGTGGTCAATTGTCAGCATAAAATCATTTGGTCATTTTCTCATTTACCATCTGGTCATTTGCATTTTTTGCATTGATGACTCGCCATAGGATGACTGTCAGGGCAGTAGCCAGAGCGAAGTCCACGAAGAGCAATACCCACATGTTCCAATTGCACCCGAGGATAGCAAGCGCGATGAACAGGATACTCGCGCTCAACAAAACACAGGTGGTCTGAATGTGGTTAAGACCGGTACGCAACAGCAGATGATGGATATGGTTCTTATCCGGTTCAAACGGACTGCGGCACTGTTTGATACGGGTCAGGCAAACGCGGATAGTATCGAAGATAGGAACGGTCAATACGCAGATCGCTACTGCCGGCGCGGCGTTCATATGCATCGATGCCGGAACTTGTTCATAGGCATTGATCTCGCAGAAATGGAAGACGAATGCCGTCAGCAGGTATCCTAACAGCAGACTACCGCTGTCGCCCATGAAAATCTTCTCGCGATTGCCGAATACATTATAGATAAAAAAGACAGACAGTGCTCCAATCATACAGATACCGAGAATGGACCAGCTTGTCTCTCCTGCCAACGCAAAATACACGGCAAAAAACAAACAGTATAAAATACCGAGACCGCTGGCCAAACCGTCTATACCGTCTATCAGATTGACGGCATTGATAATTGCGACCAAGATAAAGAGCGAGATGATATAACTCGGTATAATCCCGATTTCTGTGATGCCGAATAGGCCATGAAGATGCGTGATGCGAAGATTGGCAAATCCAATCAACACGATACCTGCAAACGTCTCGCCCAGCAGTTTAGTAATCGGCGAAAGTACCAATACGTCATCAATGAAACCAACCGACATAATAGCAAACAGACCAATCAGGAAGAACTGACTCTCGTTCAACTGGTCGTACTCGAAGAGCAGGTAGGTCAGCATAAAGCTGAAACAGATATTCAACCCGCCGATATTAGGTACTTCACCCGTGTGACTCATTCGTTTGTTAGGGCGCACTACAAAACCTTTCGCTTTCGCGATGCGGATAACGACCGGCATGCCTAACAAACCGAGCGCAAAACTCACCAACCCGATCAGGTAACTATGTTCGATGAAAAAGGATTGGATCATTGCGGGTCTAATTGCTCGTAGATAGAGTTGTTGCTCTTGAATTCAGGAACCAGTTGTTTCATTAGTTTGACGGTCGTGAACGGTTTGGAGTGACGACTGGTCTCAATCAACTGATCTACATCCGTACTCACTTCGTCGAAATCAAACTCGCGAACGCGTGCTACCATGATCTTCTCGTTCGAGGTCGGCAACGTTGTCTCTTTCTGGTTGAGCAACTCTTCGTATAGTTTCTCTCCCGGACGTAGACCGGTGAACTCAATCTTGATATCTTTCTCCGGCGTATAGCCCGCCAAACGAATCATGTTACGAGCCAGATCCAGAATCTTCACCGGTTTACCCATATCGAATACGAAAATCTCACCGCCGTCACCTAAAGTACTGGCTTCCATCACCAAACAGCATGCTTCCGGAATAGTCATGAAATAGCGGATGATATCCGGATGGGTTACTGTTACAGGACCTCCTGCGGCAATCTGTTTACGGAAATACGGGATAACGGAGCCGTTGCTGCCTAATACATTACCGAAACGAGTCGTGATGAACTTCGTGCAATGCTCGTCCTGAGCGTGTAACTTGCGGAATAAGGACTGTACGTATATCTCCGCGATACGCTTGCTTGCTCCCATGATATTGGTCGGGTTCACCGCCTTGTCGGTCGAGATCATCACGAAGCGCTCTACTTTGTATTTGACGGCCATATCCGCCATGTTCTTGGTTCCCAATACGTTAGCCTGGATGGCTTCGTTCGGGAAACTCTCCATCAACGGTACATGCTTGTACGCTGCGGCGTGATAGACTACGTCCGGACGCATCTCGCTGAAAATCTGTTCGATTCGATTGCGATTGCGGACATCAGCAATGATAGGAATAAAACGCGAGTCAGGGAATTGCTTGGTCAACTCTAAGGTCAAATCGTGCAACGGCGATTCGGCCATCTCTAAAAGAATCGTTACCTGAGGCTCGTATTTCTGCACTTGACGAACCAACTCGCTGCCGATACTGCCGGAGGCACCGCTGACCAATACCACTTTCTTATGGATAATCTGATGAACGTTCTCCATGTTGATGTCAATCTCCGGACGCTCTAACAGATCCTCAATCTTAATGGCATCGATTCGACCGATACGCTGCGCATCGATGGCATCAATGTTGTCGTACTGAGTAAAGTACGGCGTGGTCAGAATATGAATGTTATGATCGATGAAAATCTGCAAATCCGTTGCCGGATTGATATGTTTCATCTTCAGCGGCGAGATAATAACATGCTTGATTCGACGAGTCTCCATCCAGTTGAATAAATCCTCGTTGAGCTGATGTACGCGAAGTCCTGCCAGATCAAAGCCCGAGCGTTCGTCCCTATTGCTGATGAAGCCTACCGGACGATAGGGCGCATTGTCCGACGAACGGAGCATCTTCGCAATCGCTACTCCTGCCGCCTGTGTACCGTAAATCAGTACGCGCGGACTACCGGCACTACGCTGAACCGCCTCGTAGATCGTTTTGACACCAACGCGCAGAACAAACAGCAGCAGGAAGGAGAACGGAATATAAAATAGCACTACCGTGTTCAATACCGGATGGTATCCCGCGGTGTGGTCCATGATCAGATTGATGATCAGAAGCATTAGACCGGCACAGAAGGAAGACAAAAGGATCTTAATGGTGTCGATGAATGTCGAGTAACGCAGAATACCCGAATACGTGTGGAATGCCCAGAAGAATATGAGTTGAACTCCCATCACAATCAGATACTGCGTGCCTAAATTGGTGGCCTGCTCATTTAATTCCACATAGTTGAAAAAACCGCTGCCTATCCATGCGCTGACCCAGAAGGCAATACTGCACAGGAATAAGTCAATCAATAATACCCCCCAACGCGGCAGATAGTTCATCTGGGGAAGGTGCGAAAAAATGTCTGAACGACGCAATTCTTTTAAGCTATTCTTTTCCATATTCGGATGATATTAATTGGGCAAGATACTTGCCGGTAAAACTTTCTTTGCAATGAGCGATGTCTTCCGGAGTCCCGGTACACACGATATTTCCTCCTTCTTTGCCGCCTTCACGGCCTAAGTCTATTACATGGTCCGCCGCCAAAATAACAGCGGGATTGTGTTCGATAATAATCACAGTATGGCCTTTACTGATCAATCGGTTCAGCGCTTTGAGCAATACTTCGATATCGCGGTGATGTAGTCCGGTCGTCGGCTCGTCGAACACGAAGATAGTGGGTCTGTTCTCTTCTTGTGACAAAAATGATGCCAATTTGACGCGCTGGCTCTCGCCGCCGGATAAAGTACTGCTGCTCTGACCCAACTGGATATAGCCGATACCTACGTCTTGAAGTGGTCGAAGCCTCTTCACGATGCGGTCACATTCGGGGTCTTGGCTGAAGAACTCAACCGCCTCGTTGACCGTCATGCACAAGATGTCGTGAATCGATTTGCCGCGGTAGTGAACGTCTAACACGTCTTGCTTGAACCGCTTGCCGTGGCATTGCTCGCATTCCAACACCAAGTCGGCCATAAACTGCATCTCTATCGTAATCGTTCCTTCTCCCTGACACGTCTCACAACGACCCCCCGGTGTGTTGAACGAGAAATGAGACGGCGTGAACGCCAATTGCTTCGATAGCGGCTGCTCCGAGTACAAACGACGTATCTCATCGTATGCTTTGAGATAAGTCACCGGATTGCTGCGGCTCGAACGACTCAGCGGATTCTGGTCCACAAACTCAATGTCTTTCATCAATTGAAGACTACCGCGAAGATGACCGAAATCACCTGTGTGCTCTGCGAAGACACCACCGTAATGTTTCTTCAGAGCAGGGTAGAGCACTTTGCTCACCAGACTCGACTTACCGCTTCCGCTCACGCCTGTCACGACGGTCATCACATGCAGCGGAAAACGAACGGTCAGGTTCTTCAAGTTATTCTCGCATGCGCCTTCTATCTCAATATAATTATTCCAATGCCGTCTTTGTGCAGGGATAGAGTAGGTGAACAACTCAGGACGAGGCTTACCCTCATACACCACTTCGCCTCCATGACGACCGGCAGCAGGACCAATCTCAATGATATGGTCGGCGGCGGCAATAATATCTTCGTCGTGCTCCACGACTACAATCGTGTTGCCTAAGTCGCGCAGCTGTTTCAGCACATGAATAAGTCGCTCTGTATCGCGCGGATGCAGACCAATCGAAGGCTCGTCTAATACATATAAAGACCCCACCAGACTACTGCCTAATGATTTGGCTATACTGATACGCTGGCTCTCGCCGCCCGACAAGGTAGTACATTGCCTGTTGAGCGACAGATATCCGAGCCCCACATCTTTGATAAACTGCAGTCGGTTGCGTATCTCCTGAAGCACGATGTCTACGGTCTGACGTTCAATATCGCTCAACTGGATTTGGTTAAACCATTCATCCAACTCGGTAATAGGCATCGCGCATAACTGCTGGATGGATTTGCCGTTGACAAACACGTAGCCGGCTTCTTTACGCAGATGAAATCCCAAACACTCTGGGCATGTCGTTCGCCCTTTGTAACGCGCTAACATCACTTTGCTCTGCAAGCGCGAGTACTGCTCACTCTCCAGTTCTTTGAAGAAAGCATGTAAGCCGCGGAAATAGGTATTGCCGGTCCAAATCAGTTGTTTCTGTTCCGGTGTGAGCGCATAGAACGGCGTGTGAATGGGAAAATCAAACTTCGATGCGTTATATACCAAATCGTCCTGCCAGCGTTTCGTCTTGTCGTTCTGCCAGCATGCAATAGCGCCTTCGTAAATCGTCTTCGACTTGTCCGGAACAACTAAATCCGGATCAATGCCGCTCACGAAACCAATCCCTTTGCATTCGGGACAAGCGCCTACCGGATTGTTGAAATCAAACAAGTGCTCGCTCGGCTCGATGAACTGAATACCATCCGCTTCGAATCGCTCCGAGAAAACCTTTGTCCTTGGTACATTGTCTTTTTGTACCAGGACTTGGCATTCGCCCTGCCCTTCAAAGAATGCCGTCTGGACGCTGTCTGCAAAACGGTTACTCGTCGCTCGCTCGTGGTCCACTACAATACGGTCCACTAACAGATATGCCTCGTGGCCTTTCGCCTTTTCCCAGGTCCGGTCATCCAGACGAACCGCATCGCCGTCTATCATCAACCGACTGAAACCCTGACTCTGCCACAACGACAACTGCTCCTTCAGCGTCCTGCCTTCCGGTAATATAATCGGACTCAGAAGGTACAATCGGGTACCTTCCGGCTGCTCCTCCATGTACGCCACAACGTCATGGATCGTATTTTTCTTTACTTCTATTCCGCTCACGGGCGAGTACGTATGACCCACGCGCGCGTACAATAATTTAAGGTAGTCGTATATTTCTGTTACGGTACCAACGGTCGAACGCGGGTTTCGACTCGTTACTTTCTGTTGAATGGCAACAGCCGGAGGGATACCTTCTATCTTATCCACCTCCGGCTTTTGCATCCGACCCATAAACTGACGAGCGTACGCACTCAGACTTTCTACGTATCGTCGTTGTCCTTCCGCATAAAGGGTATCGAACGCCAGCGAACTCTTGCCGCTGCCGCTAACACCCGTAATTACCACCAGTTTATTGCGTGGTATATCTACTGAAATATGCTTCAGATTGTGAGTGTCCGCTCCCTCTATGCGAATACTGTCATCTATCACCTCATTCTTGCTTCGGCCTGCTGGCGCAAACGCTCGATGGTCGCAATAGTCTGCGCATTCGTTGTGTCGCGTTGTGCTGCAGTCAGTTTCGGAACGCGGATAGGTGTACCTACCTCAATCACGTTCGGATCATCGAAGCGGTCTCTGTTCGTGTCGAACAAGTACGGCCAGTAAATCTTGGCGCCGTAATAACGTTTCGACATCCAAGCTAAACGGCTCGCTTCGTGCATAGGCTCCTCGGTAATCCAACCGGCATAGGTCAACTCCTGCTCATTCGAACGCTCGATATCACTACCGTCACCGGATGCCTCCAGGAACTCCGCCAGAATCTGCTCTTGCGAAATAGCTCCTTCAGGAATCAACGATTTCTCGTACGCATTAGGATCCTCTCCATCCAACATATCCTGCGATGCAGAGTCTGCGGGAGCTATCAATAACTCGCTGTCATTAGAACTGATGAGCGAATTGATGAAGCCGGTAATCTGGCTGCGGAAGAAGAAATAACCTACCAGCAGCAATAGTAACAGCAATACCAGACAAATCAGCGTGTTGCGTAGTTTGTGACTCTCTTCTCCGTGAGGCTTTTGGACGATAATGTCATCATCGTCATCTTCTTTCGCGTACGAAGGCATCGTGAAGGTGGGCGCTACATAAGGCGCTTCCTGCTGCGGAAAGGTAAACGGATTCGGCTCTTCTGCCGCCGGTTCCTGGCTTACCGATGCTTGCTCACTTTGGTTCTTCTCCGGACTTTGACCCAAATCGCCTAACAGATCGACAATCTCGTTGGCTTGGGCTCCGAGTTTCTGAATGGGGTCGTTTTCTTGATTCATAACTGTATCTTCTTTTTCTGAGTTAAACGTTTGACTTTCTACTAATTCTTTTACGCCAGCTTCGGGCGTGAAGGCTACTTTGTTGTATCCCTCGATCACTATCTCTTCACCGGTGGTCACATCTACGCTCTTGCGAGGCGCTACAGCCTGGACACGAAATGTGCCTAAACCGTTGATCTTCACTTGTTTGTCACTCTTCAGCGCTTCTATCAACTGCGCCTGAAAAGCGTTCAGAAAGGCACTTGCCTTTTTCTCGCTCACGCCTGCACGTGACGCTAACGTGCGGCGTAATTCGGTCCAACTTAGTTTTTCAGCCATAATCAGATCTTTTTAATTTCGTCCTTGATGTTTGCCACCGGTCTGAATACCAGTTGGTTCTTACTCGGGGATATACTCCGCTCCCCGGTACGCGGATGAACTATCGCACGGGCCTTGCGCTCTTTTACTTCCAGCGCTCCAAGGCCTTGTAGTTGGATAACTTTACCTGCCATCAGATTCTCGCGGATAATAGCATTTTGCGTGGTGAGCAAATGCTCCGCTTCTTTTTTGCTTAATCCCGAAGCCTCGGATAGCAATCCGATAAATTCTTTCGTTAACATGGTATATGTTTATTTAACTTTCAATAATTTCTCCGTATAAATCAAATTCTTCTGCTTTGGTGATTTGGACGTTGACGAAGTCACCACCTTTCACCTTTAACCTTTCACCTTTCGCCTTCATCAACACCTCGCAATCCACTTCCGGACTGTCGTACTGTGTTCTTCCTACCCAATAATCCCCCTCTTGTCGGTCGATAATAACGCGCTCGGTCTTACCCACTAACTGCTGCATCAACTCCCGACTGATCTCCTGTTGTATCGCCATCAACTCCTCTACGCGCCTTTCTTTGATCTCTTGCGGTACATCATCCTTGTAATGCTTGTTCGCATAAGTGCCTTCTTCGTCCGAATAGGCGAAACATCCCATTCGCTCAAACCGCATCTCTTGAATCCATTTCTTCAACGCCTCAAAATCCTCTTCCGTCTCCCCCGGATGTCCCACTAACAGCGTTGTACGGATACATATTCCCGGCACTCGTTCCCGTATCTTGCGGATTAACTCGTCTTGTTCCTTTTGCGTGATATGCCGCCGCATCAAACTCAACATATGATCCGTGCAGTGTTGCAACGCGATATCCAGATACTTGCACACGTTCGCATGTTTGGCCATCACCTCCAACAACTCCTCCGGAAAATCCGTCGGGTAGGCGTAGTGCAGCCGTATCCATTCAACCCCTTCCATCTTCGCCATCTCGTCAATCAGTTCCGGTAGCATATGCCGTTTCTCAAGGTCGAGCCCGTAACTGCTGAGGTCCTGCGCAATGACGTTCAACTCCTTCACTCCTTGGCTCACCAGCCAGCGTACTTCATCTAGTATTTCTTCTTTCGGTCGACTCGTGTGTCTGCCCGTAATTAGGGGTATCGCGCAGTACGAACACATTCGGTTGCAACCCTCCGATATCTTGAGGTACGCATAGTGGGTTGGAGTAGTCAGAGACCGTTCGTACCATGGGTAAAGTCTAGGATTACCAGCATATTGGTACGTTCCAACCTCGTCTTTGACCCGTTGAAAGTCGAATTTTCCGTAATAGGCGTCCACCTCCGGGATCTCTTCTTCCAACTCCGCCCGATACCGCTCACTCAGACATCCCATCACGATCAACTTTTTCAACTTCCCCTGTTTCTTCCGCTCCCCCATTCGGAGAATCATGTTCACGCTCTCTTCTTTGGCATCTCCGATAAAGCCGCAGGTATTAATCACGCACACTTCGCCTTTCGGATTTTCCGCGTCATGGACACATTTCCAGCCGGACGCCTCCAGCTGCCGCATCACACGCTCTGTATCTACCAAGTTCTTCGAGCACCCCAGCGTTATAAAGTCCACAACGCCCTTCTGCATTCCTTTCAACTTTCAATTTTCAACTTTTAATTTCCTAAGTCGCAGTGGAATTTGAGTCTCACTAACCGCACGTGCATCTCGTCGTAATAGTCCTCTCCCAGTTCTTCCATGGCTTTGCGGATATTATCGTCGTCTGCGCTCTTGAAGTACTCGTATATGTCTGCTTCTTCGTCCGGATCTACTACCTCTTTGATGAAATAGTTGATGTCTATCTTCGTTCCGGAGAACACAATTGCCTCCAGTTCGTCCATCATCTCCTCCATCGACATGCCGTTACTCTCGGCCAAGTCGTCCAAATCTACACGACGGTCGATGGCCTGGATGATCTGCTTCTTACGCGTTGATTTCTTGGCTACTGTACGGATCCGCAAATCTTCCGGACGAATGATCTCGTTCTCGTCCACGTACTCTTTGATGATACGCAAGAACTCTTCGCCGTATCGTTTGGCTTTTGCTACGCCGACGCCGGGAATGGTCAACAACTCTTCCATCGTAATGGGGTAGGTGGTGGCCATAGCTTCCAGACTCGGATCCTGGAAGATCACGAACGGCGGTACATCGCTCTTCTTGGCGACCTTGCGGCGGATATCTTTGAGAATGGCAAACAGCACTTCGTCCGCAGCGGCACAGGTAGCGCCAGCGCCTTCCATGATGTCTTCGTCCTCGTTGACAACCTCGATCGGCACTTCGAACTTGCCCGGCTTGCGGATGAACTTGATACCGTCTTTCTGCAATTTCAGATCGCCGTACGAATCGACGTCTTTCTTGATCATTCCCACGAGCAATGCCTGACGCAAGATAGCGTGAAGTGTGCTTTCTTCCTCGTCACTCGCAGCACCAAAGTTCTCCAACTCGTCGTGGTGATAACTCATTACCTCCGCTGTCTGATTGCCGTGTAAGATATCAACGATATGTTCCGCTTTGTGCTTCTCGTTTACTTGCTGGATGGTCTCCAACGCGATCTGCAGCAGCTCGCTGGCGTCGATCATCTTGTATGTCTTGCGGCAGTTATCGCAGTTACCGCACTTTTCCTCATTATACTCCTCACCGAAGTAGTGCAGCAGCAACTTGCGTCGGCATATTGTGCTCTCCGCATAACTCTGCGTCTCAAACAGCAGCTGATTGCCGATGCCGATCTCTTTCGGGGTCTTGTCTTTCTGGAATCGTCTCAAGCGCTCTATATCGTCCGGACTATAGAAACACAGACATATACCTTCTCCGCCGTCACGACCCGCGCGACCGGTCTCTTGGTAGTATCCTTCGAGCGATTTTGGGATGTCATAGTGAACCACAAACCGTACATCAGGCTTGTCGATTCCCATGCCGAACGCAATCGTTGCTACAATGACCTGGACTTCTTCCATTAGGAAGGCATCCTGGTTTGCTGTTCTGGTCGCAGCGTCCATTCCCGCATGGTAAGGGCGAGCTGAGATACCGTTCACGGACAGCACTTGCGCCAGATCCTCCACTTCTTTACGAGCCAGGCAATAGACGATTCCGCTCTTGCCTTCCATTCCGCGAATGAAGCGTACCAAATCCTTATCGACATCTGCCGTCTTCGGACGAACTTCGTAATACAGGTTTGGACGGTTAAAACTGCTCTTGAATACCGTCGCATCCGGCATGCCTAAGTTCTTTTGGATGTCCTTCTGAACCTTCGGCGTAGCCGTCGCCGTTAAAGCTATGATAGGTGCTTTGCCGATTCGCTGAACCATACTACGTATCTGGCTGTACTCGGGACGGAAATCATGTCCCCATTCCGAAATACAATGCGCCTCGTCAACCGCATAGAAAGAAATCTTCACCCCTTGCAAGAAATCCACGTTCTCTGCTTTCTGCAAACTCTCCGGTGCCAGATACAGCAATTTTGTCCTGCCGGCCAGTACATCCTCTTTGACTGCGTTGATCTCACCTCTGCTCAAACTGGAATTGATAAAGTGCGCCACACCTTCCTCTTCCGAGTAGTTGCGCATGGCATCTACCTGGTTCTTCATCAACGCTATCAAAGGAGAGATGACAATAGCCATCCCGTCCATAATCAGAGAAGGCAACTGGAAACACAAACTCTTACCGCCGCCTGTCGGCATTAACACAAATGTGTCTTTGCCGTCCATGACATTGCGGATAATCGCCTCCTGATTGCCC
>Ga0265298_10004880_pt1 | contig 17000 bp, 13 predicted proteins | sample AusTroGonzalo_MG_3_FD_193486 | JGI IMG/M metagenome (GOLD analysis project Ga0265298, IMG submission 193486) | Bovine rumen microbial communities from tropical cattle in Woodstock, Queensland, Australia - Gonzalo_01 | ecosystem: Host-associated > Mammals > Digestive system > Stomach > Rumen ... | reverse complement strand
GTTACGCCAGTTTTAATTCTTGCCATGATTGTTCTCCTCCTGTTTCCTCAAGTCTTATGCGTACGGCAGCATCTTTGCTACGCGTTCATGATCGGTCTTGTGAACGAGACCTGCTTTGCGCAGATTTCTCTTACGGGTAGGAGACTTATGTTCCAGAATATGGCTGCGGAATGCTTTCGCGCGTTTGAATTCACCGGTTCCGGTTACTTTGAAGCGTTTAGCCGCGCTTCTGCGGGTTTTCATCTTAGGCATGATTGTATCCTCCTTCAGTTACTTTTGTTTTGGCGCAACGATCATGGTCATGTTGCGTCCTTCCAATTTCGGTTTCTTTTCTACGATAGCTGTGTCGCCAAGCTCCTCAGCCATTCTGACAAGCAGCGCCTCGCCCAACTCCGGATGGCTCATCTCACGGCCACGGAACATAATCGTGACCTTGACCTTGTTACCGTCCTCCAGGAAACGCGCCGCATTTTTAAACTTAACGCCAAAGTCATGGTCTTCAATACCGGGGCGCAGCTTCACTTCTTTGACTTCAAAGACCTTCTGCTTCTTGCGGGCTTCTTTTTCCCGTTTCTGCTGCTCATAACGATATTTGCCATAATCCAATATCTTGCACACGGGGGGACGGGCCTGCGGGGAAATTTCCACCAGGTCCAAATGACGTTCCAGGGCAATGGCATTCGCTTCCCGGCTGGACATAATGCCCAGCTGCTGCCCGTTCTCGTCGATTACACGCACCTCGCGCCAGCGGATATCATCGTTAATGCGTAAGTCTGCCTTACTAATAGCGGTTCACCTCCAAAATAGATTGTAAGCCCTGCGTAGAACCATGCGCCGGCTTCATTGGAAAGAGCCTTCCGGTCTTTCCCTGTAACAAAAATGAAAACGCGGGCGGAACAAAATCCACCCGCGCAAGTCGCTGTATTCAACCCTGTCGAGCGTGGCCGCAAGGTGAGAAGCGGATGGCTTCTTCTTTGTTACTGGAATATGATAGCACAGAGTATAAGCAATGTCAAGCTTGTTGTATATTTTTTTGCGAAAAATCCCGGACACTCTTTTTATGGGTGCATTCCGGTTACCAGGTATAACACCAACCCTGCTACACCGGAAGAAAACAGCAGCGTAATCGTCCCGGTTTTTTTCTTAAGAGCGAACCAGGCAAGGACAAAAATCAGCACCGCAACCGGATCCGTTTTCGTCACATCCACCGGCAGTTTTTCCTTGTTCCAGAAGGCCAGCAGTATAAAATTAACACCGGCACTGCCGATCAGCGCCACCACCGCCGGCCGGAGCCCGTTCAGAATGCCGCGGATGGAGCCCACGTTGCCGTATTTATAATACAGATAACCCAGGAACAACACGATAAAGACTGAAGGAAACACAAATCCCAATGTGGCCGCGATGGAACCGGGAATCCCCGCTACCTTGCTGCCAACGAAGGTTGCGGCGTTGATGCCGATCGGTCCGGGTGTCATCTGGGAAAGGGTAAAGATGTCCACAAATTCATTCATGGTCAGCCAGCCATGCAGGTCAATGACCTCTGCCTGGATCAGGGGCATGGACGCGTAACCGCCGCCCACACAGAACAGGCCTACGGTGGCGAAGCTGATAAATAACTGTAACAATATTTCCATCTGCTTTGCCTCCTTTAATTATACTGGGGATCCCGCATCAGTAAAAAACCGATGACAGCGTCCACTGCAATAATATGCATAATGTTGATTTTGAGAACAACAGCTGCAATGAAGGTCCCGGCCATAATAATAAGGGGCAGCGCCAGCTTTTTCTTTATCTGCTTTACTACCAGATCCAGCACCACGTTGATCAGTATCGCCGTTACGCCGCACTGCATACCTTTTAAAAACATACGGACATAAGGGTTGGTCGCAACAGCATCGTAAAAATAGGAAATAACTGTGAGGGTAATCAGCGGCGGGAGGACGGTGGCCAGCAAAGCAGTGAGGCTGCCTAAGAAGCCACCCATACGGTATCCCATGATAATAGATGAATTGGCCGCCATGACACCCGGCGCACTCTGGGCAATGGAGACCAGGTCCAGCGCCTCATTTTCTTTCAGCCAGCCGTATTCATCCACGAATTTTGCTTTCATCAGCGGAATGAGTACAAAGCCTCCGCCCACGGTAAAGGCGCTGATAAGAAAGGTTGATATGAACAGTTTACGGTAACTGAACGGCTCTTTAAACGCTGCCGTCTCCGGTTTCTCTTTTGTCACGTTCGTTTCCATATGCCCCTCCAAAAAGCTTAAACAAAAAATTGTACCTTATATGTATTATTTCTTTCAACTTGACATAGCACAGCCGGACCGTTTGGATTAGAAACCTGTCTATGCGATTTGCCTTGCCGCCAGTTCGGCAAATACACCGCCTTTTTTCATGAGTTCGTCATAAGTGCCGTCCTCAACGATTTCGCCGCGCTCCATGACAAGGATGCGGTCAGCGTGTTCAATAGTAGAGAGACGGTGGGCAACAACAATACGAGTGGCACGCATGGCTTCCAGAGTCTTTGCAACAATAGCCTGCGTCTCATTATCCAGAGAGCTTGTAGCCTCGTCAAACACGATGATACGCGGATGATGCACTAATGAACGGGCGATGAGCAACCGCTGCCGCTGCCCGCCGGAAAACGTGGAACCGCCTTCTCCTACTATGGTATACATCCCCATAGGCAGTTCCTTGATATCATCTTCCAGACCTACGAGCCGGGTCACTTCCCAGGCATCGTCCATCGTAAGCGGCAGAGAGCCGACGATATTCGAGAAAATACTGCCCCCCATGAGCTGCCCATGCTGCATGACAACACCGATTTGGCGGCGCACTGAGGAAACGTCCAGATCAGAAAGATCCATGCCATCATATAGCACCGCGCCGTTTTCCGGTTTTTCCAACCCGATGAGCACGCGCAACAGAGTGGATTTGCCGCTGCCGGAGCTGCCCACAACCGCAATAAACGAACCGGGCTGGATGGATAGGCTGATGTTTTTCAGGACAAGGGGCGCATCAGGCTGATAGCGGAAATTGAGTTTCACCGCTTCGATCTCGCCGGTCAGTTCCCCCGCCGGCAGCTTGCTTTCCGAAACTTCGCTCTTTTCCTGCAGAATCGGCAGGATACGTTCCAAAGACGGCATGACGCCCCAAATGCTGACGATGCCGCTCAAAAGACCGCTCAGCGCCATTCCGAAGCTTCCCATGGCCGCATTGAAACACAAAAAATCGGCAGTAGTCATAGAAGAAACTCCTTCGGTATGGGACATATCCAAAAGTGACATGACAAAGTAAAAGATGCAGAAGCTCAGCACGATAGGCTGCGATGCAGCGATGATACCAATCCAGATGTCCTGCCAGCGGGACTTGCGGTTCCATTTCCATTCTTCGCCAAAGCGTTTCGTCCAGAGGTAAAACGCGCGTTCCTCTGCTGCCCGCAGGCGGAACTTATTCAATCCTGCTAAAAGCTGTAAAAGCTGACCCGACACACGGCCAGACGCTTCAGCCTTTTCCCGGCGATAGCCTATCTGCCGCCATGAGAAAAGCATCTCAACAGCGAAGAAAACTGCCCAGATAAAGATGGCAAGCAGCGCCATTTTCCAACTATAATATAACATTACGATGACGTTCCAGAAACAGAAGATGCCGTTAAAGATGCCATTCGCTGCTGTGGAAGAAAGCTGGGTGGCAAGGACGCTGACGCCTTGCATTCGCAGGGCGAGATCCCCAATCTGGTACTTTCGGAAAAAGGCGGCGGGCAGGGAAAGCAACTTGATCCAAAGGGCCGACTCTGCCGTGACGCGGACGTGATTTTTCAGCCGCATCACAGTCAGCCCGCGCATCAGGGCGATCAACGCACCGGCTACGGATGTCACGAACATGACCTGCACAACAAGGAGTAGCGCCATCTTATCATAGGTCGGGATAATATCTTCAAATATGGTTTTTGTTACCAGCGGTGTAACGACAGGAATCAGGCCTGCAATAAAGCAGCAGAAGAGCAGCAGCCAGAAATCCCGTTCCCAACAGAGCCGCGTCGTCCATCGGAACCATTTCCACAGGCTGTCAATATCCTCCGGCATTCCCTGTGAAAAGCAGTATGCCTGTGATTCAAACGAATCAGCTTCCTCATCGGTGACGGGAATCCGCTGTCCGCTTTCATAGTCAAGTCTCTCATAGCGCTCCGGCGCCGAAGGAATAAGCGCAAAGGGCTTGCCTTCCCGGAAGACAAGCAAAGGACCTATGTCCTGCCGATGCCAGCCGGGAACCAGTTCGATTTTTCGTCCATGCAGTTCATGCTTTCCCAACGCGCGCAGAATCTCCTGCGTGTCCTTCAGATGCGCAGCACCCTCCGGCAGACGAATACGGCTGTAGGGAATGCCGAAGTAATCGCCGATCCCCCGCAATGCGTGAATGACCGGTGGCTGGCTCTTATCTTCGGCGCGCTTAATGAACGGCAGATCGGGTATCAGGTTTTTCAGCAATTCCCGATACGAATTGGACAACAAGAGTTCCTTGGTACGGGCAAATTCCGAAAGGTTCGTGCCCGCCCGTACTTCTTCCATGTGGAAGTAGTCAACATAAGCGCGGCAGAACAGTGCGATTTCTGCGCTAATGGCAGAAACAAGAATATCTATGCCAAAACGTTCCAGCACGGCTTCTGTGGAAAAAGCTTCCACTTCTGCAGCAGCTTCCAGCGCAATGGATTCCTGTGCTGGAAGCAAAAGGATGTTGCTTTCGCCGATGAATCTCACAGCCGCATCTTCCTGCAGTGCTTCCCGCGGAAGTTCCAGCCAGGATAGCGCTTTTCCTTTAGGTACTGCAAGACGCGTTCCAGCCGGAAACGCTGCCTTTTCTCCCGGCAACAGTTCACGGCAGACACGGGGCAAAAGGTGACGATCGGGCCGGCAGAAGTATGGCAGCAGCGCGCCTGTCAGGGCGGCAGCCTGCCGGTACCGATCCATATTGCGAAGCGAATCCATCGTTACGCTGCGGAGTGTCGTTTCTTTTGTAGCAATGGCAAGGATTGATAATTTCATTAGCGATGGATCTTCAGAAGCATGACCGTCCCGGGCCGCATTATAATCAGAAAACGCATTCCGACACACCGCCTCCGGTATGGCGCACAAAAAACTACCCGCCTTTTCCTCACAGAGAAACACGCGGCGGTTTTTGCAGACAACATAAAGCTCCACCCCGCCGGATACAATTTCCAGCAGGCTGTCTGTATTATTCAGTTCGATCCATTCGCCAATTCTGACTTCCTGTGTCATAAGTCCGAAACCATCCTCAATAACTCTGTATAAGTTTCCTGTAGTACCCGTCCTCTTCCATCAGCGTCTCGTGTGTTCCGCGCTGTACCACACGCCCTTTTTCCAGCACAATGATCTCATCGCAGTCGCGAATGGTAGAAAGGCGGTGGGCTACGATGAAGCAAGCACAGCCTCTCCGGCGGATGTTCTTCATAATCTCCTTCTCCGTAACGGGATCCAGAGCACTGGTTGCTTCGTCAAGGATCAGCAGCGACGGGTTCGCTGCCAGGGCGCGGGCAATCTCCATGCGTTGCCTCTGGCCGCCGCTGAGATTGTAACCGCCCTCTTCCAGCATGGCATCGTAACCGCCGCGCATCAGCGCAATGTCTTCATGAATCATGGCGTCCTTCGCCGCCTGTATGATATCATGATGCGGTACATTAGGGTTAAACAACGCAATGTTTTCCGCTACTGTGCCTTCTAACAGGAAGATTTCCTGTTCAACTACCGCCACAGACTGCGCAAAAATTTCCCGGGGAATATCTGTTGACGGTACGCCGTCAAACAGCATTTGCCCGGACCACGGCTGATAGAGCCCCGAAACGAGCTTTGCCAGTGTGGACTTGCCGCTGCCGCTTCGGCCGACGATTGCCACACGCCGTCCCGGCTCCAGTTTAAGATTCAGTTTTTTTATGAGCTTTGGCAGCGTATGGGAATAGCCGAAATTTACCTGCTTTAACTCCAGCCGTCCGGAAAGCTTTGGCGGCAGAGCCTGCATGGTTTCTGCTGTCAGAGCCTTTTGAGAATCCAGCGGATAGCGGTAAACGTCGTTGATCTTCATCATCTGCGAACTGGCCTGCTGGATGTCCTGCGACATGGCGGTGATACGCTCTACAGGCATCTGGAAGTTCTGCATCAGACTCTGGAAGGCAACGAAAATACCGACAGACATCAACCCGTCCATGATGGAGAAACCGCCCTCCGCCATGATGATGGCGCCATTGACGCCGCCAAGAGCCGCCGGAACAAAATTGATGAACTGGCTGTAATACTCCTGCCGTTGCGCCAACGTCAGATATTTTGCATTTGCATCGGACCATTTCACAAAAAAGTCGTCTTCGTTGCCGTTTGCTTTCAGCGTTTCGATGCTGGCAATGCCCGCCACGCTGATCCCGTAAAGATTGCCTTGTTCCTGCAGCAGCTTCATGCGCTGCTCCTGCAACCACTGGTAGCTGGCCCATGTCACAAAAATGTTGATTGCAGTAAAAATAACACCGATGATTGTCAGCTTGACATTGTAAAGAACTAGCAGGAACAGGTAAAACACGGCAATGGCAAAATCCAGGACCGCCACCGCCAGCCTGCCTGTGACAAAATCTGCAATGGACTCATGGAACTGCACGCGGGACGCAATCTCGCCCGAGTAGCGCGTCTGGAAGAACGACACCGGCAGTTTCAGCACATAGGAAAGAAACGATGAGGAATCGTCAATCGTCATCTTCCCCTGCCAACGAAGCAGGCACCACAATCGCAAAAAGTTCAGCGTAAGCGTCAGCACAAAGGAAATAAACAGCGCCAGTAATACATCGAATAACCAGCCCCGATGCACATATGTCAGCACATCGTCCAGAAACGTCTGGGAAATCAGGGGCACGCCGAGGTTGACAAGGCTCAGGCAAAGTCCGACGCCAAGAATGAAACCCAGCGCGTGCCGGTCCTTCAGGATACCGGAAAGCAGCGTACGCCAGACGCTTTCCGGCTCGCCGTCCCGGACAAAGTCCTCACCGGGACGGAGCACCAGTGTAACGCCCGTGAAGCTTTCCTCGAACTCCGCCCACGGTACCGACCGGTGGCCTACAGCCGGATCGTTCAGGAAAACCTCGCCCGCTTTTTCATCCATCCCCTCGAAGACGACAAAATGATTAAAATCCCAGTGGATGATAAAAGGCGGAATCAGCTTTTTCAGTTCCTCCGGCTCATAGGAAAAGCCCTCCGCTTTCATGCCGAGGGTTTCCGCCGCCGCCATCACATTCGCCGCATTGGAACCGTTACGGCTGACGCCGCAAAGTTCCCGCAGCTGCTCCAGCGACATGTACTTTTTATAATAGCCGAGGATGATGCCAAGGGACGCCGCACCGCACTCTGCCGCTTCCATTTGGAGCACCACCGGGGTTTTTTCACGTTTCTTCATAAGTTAATCCGTCCGTAACCATTGCCCCATTTTATCAAATGCATAGGCAGCCGGGGATTTCCGGTCAACAATGGCAGTCGCGGTACAGGTCATGCCATCCTTCAGGTTTTCATTTGGCCCGTTAACGGTCGTCCAAAGATAGCCGGACTTCGTGTCGTTGTCCCGGGTCAGCTCCACACGTACCTCCATTATGGCGCCACCGCATTTTGTTACGATCCAGTTCGCAAATTCCCGGTTTCCGGTCCAATAGTACACCCTGTCACTTGTAACAGGGTACCGGGAAACCTCAATTACCGTACCGACAAGAGAACCGTACAGGGACGCGTCGATAGAACCCGGTGTCACATGGATGATGGACCCCGGTTTCAGCTTGTTTCCCACAAGAGCAGGAACATAAATGACGCTGATCAAATCATGGCTTTCTTTCACATCTACATCATAAAGCGACGCACCCGCGCTGATTATGTCACCCTCCCGCAGACGCTGGGACAGGATCGTCCCTTCGTAGGGGCTGGTGACCTGCGCCTGCTGTTGATACGATTCATTCGCTGAGGCAAGCTGTGCCGTACGCGCACGCATATCTTCATAGCTTGTAGCTGTACGTGCCTGTTCCGCATTCAGATGGACCTGCTGCTCCAGTTGCGGCTGTTCTATAATCGCTACCACATCGCCCTTTTCTACTTTTTCACCGGGTTTACGCATCATTTGCAGAATCCTGCCACCGCTCGTCGGCGCGATCGTCGCGACACCGGCGTCATCCGAAATGATACCGTAACCTTGCACCTTCTCCGCCATCACGCCAAAAAACGCCCACACAAGAATCGAGAACAACATAATACCTACCGCCGCCAGCGCGATCCAGCCGGTGGAAGTTGTAATAGAGAAAACATTTCCCGCCTTTTCCGGACGTTTCAGTTTATCCAGGGCTTTTTGCTGGAAAATTTTATTAGAAATCATATTTTGTTACCCCCACCTTCATACCTTCCGTGTAACCGGAGGGGTCGGCAACAATGGCAGCATCCCCCTTTGAAAGTCCTTCAATGATTTCCGTCAGTTCACCGTTGGTTATGCCGCAGACCACAGACCGCCGCGCCAGTTTCTGATTTTCATCCAACGTAAAAACGAACGTTTTGCCGGTCTTACCGTCCCTCTGGATACTGCGGTTTGGAACGACCAGCACATGTGCATTATCCTGCGACATGATCTTCACTGCGTCATAGAAGGTCGGTTCAATAATGCCGGTGGGGTTTTCGAGACGCCACGAAACTTCATGGTAATCAGCGCCTGTATTAATGTCCGGGTTAGCGTGAATCAGTGTCATCGCAAACTGATTGAACTTCAGATTCGTCTTGGGCATGTTTTCGCCGAACGGATACGCTTTGTGGGTCAGTCGGTGCGGGTTTACTTCCAGAATAAACCGGTTCCCGACAGAGGCAAGCCGCCGTATCTTCTCATGGGAAAGGATGGAATAGGCGTTCATCTTGGAAAGATCCGCCATCATAAACAGCGCTTCTCCGGCGCGGATATATTTTCCCGGCTCCCGGTAAATCTGAATAATATTTGCAGACTGCGGTGCCACTATGACCATTTTATCCTGTTCGGAGCGAACAAGATCGCGACGGGCTATGCGGCTGTCAAGCTGGGCACGGGCAGCATCCCTCATATTCACTGCATTATCGTATTCCTGTTTGGAAATAGCGTCTTTCTCCACCAGCATGCGATAGCGTTTCGCAGTCTGTTCCGCACTTAAGAGCTTCGCCCGCGCTTCCTGAATATCCGCCTCTGCCGAAGCAATATTTGCCATAAGATCGTTATTTTCCATGACAGCAAGCACATCACCCTTGGCAACACGCTGGTTCTGCGAAACGCGGATCTCGCTCACTACCCCCTCGTACTGCGCATTGATATCAACCATCCAGGCCGCCCGGGCGGTAATATTTACATTGTTAACAGTCGCGCAGATGTCCCGATAATCAGCATAGGCCACGGGCAGCACGGTGTACTTTGCTGCCTCCATCTTTTCGATGTGGCGGCGGCTCGCCGCATTGATATAGATACCGTACCCGACAACAAGCACGACGATGCTCATGACGCCGACAATCGCCATCTTCAGATATTTTTGTGCGTCCACGATTTCCCCCATAAAAAAGAGTGGAGAGTAGAGAGTGAAGAACAGGAATACTACCGTTTTATTTTCACTCTTAACACTTCACTCTGTGAGGAATGCCGCTCTCCGAAACCAACCGGAAAGCGGCCATTTCCCGTATTCCGAAATGTCAGACCAGAACCGCTACAGCAACGGCCACGACGCCGACTTCCGCTTCCGCCAGATACGTCGTCGTCGTAGCGTGAAGCTGTGCTTCTACCGTAGTTGTTACGACCTCGGCGGTCTGGACCACGTTCGTCTGTAATTTCACTTTATCGCCGCCGGCCACCATTGCCAGCTCAGCCTGCGTCAGCGTCTTTGGCGATGCCGGAAGAATCATGTAGCGAACTTCATCAGTGTTCTGAATGATCCGTACCTCTGTACCTTCCGGGATAATCACATCCGACTGTTCCACACGGTTTAAAAGCCCCTTTGCGATAACCTGCACGGCTTCTTTCGCATCCGCATGGGGAATGACCAGGTACTTGACAAGTTTCGGCTGTTCGATTACTTTGTAGGTCACGCCTTCTTCTACAACAAATCCTGCTTCCGTAAGAACTGCTTCGGGATCTTCGATAAAGCGCTTCTTATACGCTTCGTCCTCCCAACACTTCGCGATGACCTCGCCATATTTTACCGCATTCTGCTTTTTGTCTGCCATAATGACCATCCTTTCTTACATTGAAAATATGTTGATTTTTATCATAAATGCCCACAGGCATTTGCGCGACCTGTTACAACGTTTTTTGCGTTTCCAGTTCGTAGGGTTCCAGAAAAAGTCCGGCCTGCTCAAATTTCTTCAATATGAAAAACACATGGGCGGGGAATGTCGCTTTTTCTTCCCACAACTCTCCGGCAATGTCACAGGCGGTCCTGCCGCCGATTCTCAGCTTTTGCAGTACGTCATGATAAAGCGCCGGGGAAAGATCATCCGCACCCCGGAACCGGAGCCGGAATTTGTCGCTGTGATAAAATTCAATTCCCTCTGCCGTTTCCACAAAGGAAATGCCGGGGCGAAGAAACAGCGGCTGCTCTTTGGAAAATTCCGGTTGCATGTAACGGTCAATCAGGGAAAGGACAACGCGTTTGAAGTCTGCAAGCGTTTCAAAATGCTCTTTTGCCAGGATGAATTCCCCGGTAGGATGAGCGGCCGAAGCACCGCAGGGAGTAATCAGCCGTATCGAACGTTCCGCCATATTGACCACAAAGCCGCTGATACAGGAAATCGTATTACCGTCGTCCTCCTCCACATGAAGGGCATCCGTATTTTCCCGCGCGCGACCCGCCTTGGCGAACCGGTTGGAAGGGGCATCGCTAAACTGGGGCAAAAGCTCTACGCAAAGCAATTCTTCCAACGTGAAAGTAGAAAAAATCTTATGCAGGATTTCGAGACTCAACACGGAAAAGCGATGGATCCGCCGCTCCTTATTCAGCGCGGCGGCAATGTAGGAGCGGGTACGTTCCGGTTTTCGCATCGAGGCCGCCGTAGTAAGCTGCGGTACTACGCCGAATATCTCAAAAAATGCATCGGCAAATTTCTCATAATCCGGGTTATCCAGAGGTTCGGTTGCATAATAACATGTGGCCTGCCCCGCCGCTTCGCCTACAGTTTCCTTTGCAAAGGCAAGAATACCCCGCCAGAGCGCGGCGTTTTCTTCGTCATACGGGCAGACTTTTTGCAGCCGCCCCGCCATGACGCCGCAGAAAGGACAGCCTACCGAACAGCCAAGATCCAGTTCGAAGGTCATTGGCACATGGATCAGGGCTGCATTCTTTGAGCCAAGTTCCGCCCAGCAGCGGTTGACCTGCCGCCCGCGCCACGCGCGGAACGCGGGATGCTTCGGCACGCAATAATCCCGCGCCATGTTTTCGCGTTCCCTGATTTTTTCGCGGATAAAACCGCGGTACCGGCGTACGACCCGGGGAATCTCCTCCGGGGGGCGCTTTTGATAATCCAGCGCCACATCGTGTACGCAGAGGATCTTTACGGAAAGCGGATCAATATGAAGCCCGTTTGCGGACAGGGTTTCCTCCGGCGCAGCCAGAAAGGCTTCCTGGAATCCCGGTTCCATCGTCCAGAGTTCCAACGCTCGCTTCGCCTCCGCTACTTCGCGGATATAATCACTATCGTCCGTTTTTGGATTCACTACGGTTTTTATCTCAAAATCGGATTTCGTTTCATTCCCCATATATTATACTCCAACTTTTTTGGCATTTATGTCCACTGCAAGCGCCAGGTATTCCGATCCGATATGCACCATCAGGTTTTCTTCGCAGAGTCGCGCAAGCGCGTCCGCGATTTCATCTTTTCCGAATGACCCGGAAAGTTCCGAAAGCAGCCAGGCTTCCTGTCGCGCGGTACGGCAGGCGCGGTAAACAGCAGTCTGTGCTCCTTCCAGATGGTAAACGGTATGCCGGGCAATTTTCCGCATATCGTAAATATCTATACCGGTTCCTGTCTCTTCCATATCCAGACGCTGGAGACGCCAGCGCTCTTTTACCCAATTTGAAACGAGCATCTGCACCGTTTGGTAGGCCGCTCCCTTTTTCCGTACATCCCAACAAAGCTTGAGTTCCTTTTCATCAATGGGTTCAAAGATATAGGCAGACCGCCGGATAAAGTCTTCGTCCGCATAGGCGAAATCATACCCGCGCGCCGGCCGCAGCCAGAGCCCGTATTTCTCCGGATTCTCCGTGTATTCTCCATATCGCTGATAGACGATATGGATCAGCTGGTTTGGCGATGGCAGGTGCATGATCTTAGGGATAAGCTCTGCCATCTCAGCAAAATACTCTTCCTTCTCACCCGGGAATCCGCAAAGGAGGTTCCAGGCCACATTAACATTATACGCACGGCAGTTTTTCAGCGTCTCAATCTGCCGTATTGCACGGCATCCCTTGTTCATGATGCGCAACTCATCGTCCTGCAGACTTTCGATGCCTGGCTGCAACTGGATGAATCCGATTTCCGCCAGGGAACGCACATCCTCCTCCGTCAGGTTTGCCTTGATTTCGGAAAAGAAATGCAGTTTGAGCCCACGCGCTTTGATTTCTGCAGGCAGTTCTTTCATTTGCGTATGGCTCAGAATACTGTCCGTGAAAACGCAGAGCTTTATCTTCGGATATTTACGGGCAAGTCCTTCTATCTCATCTACAAGCCGCTTTGTCGTCTTCTCGCGATAGTTCCGCGCCGGACCGTTCAGTCCGCAAAACGTGCAGGGCTTTCTCTTTCCCCACCAACAGCCCCGGGATCCTTCAACCATATAATGTATGTTTTTAAATTTTGGAAATAACTCCCCGAATACAGCGAAAAAATCGTCAAAATCGGGAACCGGGAATGACGCCGCGTCCCTGGTGATGCGGTGCATCGTCATTTTGGGATGCGGCGAACGGCGGGACATTACGCCATACGGCAATTCTTCCGGCGGAATCTCCCCGTTTAAAAGCAACTTCCGGCAGACATCGGCGAAGATTTCATCTGCCTCGCCGATGAAAACGTAATCATACGCTTCGATATGCTCGATCAGGGCCACGCCCAGACCGCCCATACAATTAGCGCCGCCCACTACGATAATCGGCGGATTCTTTTCCTTTTTCAGCCTGCGCGCCAGCGCAATATTTGCATTCGTCTGCTGGAACATAGATGCAAAAGCCACAATCTTCGGATGATGAGCCAGAACGCGGGCTGCGGATTCTTCGATGAAGTCTTCCGCATCCTGCTGCCACGCAGGCAGTTCATCCAGCCAGCCGGTCTTGGCCACCTCTACCTCCGCGGGCGTCGCGCCACCCCACGGGATGCGTTCGTTTCGCATCCATTCAATGTACTCGGAAAGCGGGCGCAGCGTTTTTTTGTGCGCGGCCCTGGCAAAGACCATCTCCCCTACAAGGAAATCACTGCGTGCCAGGGCTACGTTATGATAAAGATCCAGACCGCAACGGTGTGCATAGTAAAGATGCTCATACTGGATCACGCTGGAAATACCTGCCTCTGTCAGGCACGTCTTCATGAGCGACAGCGCCATCGAAGGCATCGCAATATCAGAAACCGGCATTGACACAAAGCAGACATCTGCATTACCAGAAGAATTCATATATTTCCTCATTTCTTCGATGGGAGACGTTTCACAAGAAGAATTCCCCTCCCGCTTAGACATATGTGATATCCTAAAACTGAATATCCATGAAAGTTGCTATTCACCAAAAGCTTAATCAGTTCCTGTTCCGCATATTTTTAAACCAGTACAGGGGAAGGAATATGATCCAGGCCATAAAGGTTGCAAAAGCCCATAGCAGCGCCCGGGGATTATTATGGTTACGCGCGTCGTTATGCACGTAGTAAGCCAGATACAAAGATATCATAATGGCGAAAGGGCTGACGCCCGTAACGCCCGGCTCAAAAATAGAATCCAACATTCACTTTCTCCTTCAGCTACTTCGAATATACCGGTACATCCGGCAGCATCCCCTTGGCAGAACGGCTGCGGAAACGTATTTTGCTTTTATCCTGCTGCAACTTTACGATATCCACTTCAAACAGTCGGTTCCAGGGAAATACTATATCAAATTTAGCACCTGCTGTAATATCATAATTAACAGCCAGCCTGTTGATGATGTCCAGTGCCTGCTTTTTGATTTTTGGCATCATTTCATTCAATGCATATTTGTATGCCGCCTTTTTGTTCTTTTCCAGTTCGTCAGTAATGAGCCTGCGGGCATTGGACTGATAATACCAGTCGTCCAGAATGCGTTCCCGCATCAGCATCAGCTGCTTCTCTTTAGCAATCTGCGGCGCCAGCATACCCTGGGAAACAGCAAAGCCAATGGTATTGTCTGCCGTATTCCAGCCGTTATAAGCAGACAGCTTCTCTGTAAACCCACGCAACGACATTTCGTTCATGAAGCCGTTATCGCCGCCGTTGGAAAAAGCCACGTCAGCCAGGGATACATTTACACCTTTCTCCAGCATTCTCCCCAAATTCACAATGTAGCGTTTGTTTGCGGGAGAAGCATAATATTGGTTAGACAAACTTGTGGAATCGTACATGGTTCCGTCAGCCGGTGTATTGATTGCCAGCACTACATCGGCAGCATCGGAACTGTACACAATTTCTCCGCCTGCCGCAATAACCTGTTCCGGTACGGATTTCCCCAGCGGCAGATCAGAATACTGGGGAATGGTTTTGGGACCGGCACCCTCCACATACATCGGATATACTTTAGGCGATTTGCCGGACAGGACATTGGCCGCACGCGTCAGCAGCAGCAGGCCTAACTGATCCACGCCGGGAAGGATCTGGAACGAGGCATCGGAAAGATACGCATTCTTCAGGGATATCTTGCGGGCTTCCATATGGGTATGGGACAGGGGCGCATTGTCGTCCTTGCCGATAGCGAAATAATCAAAGCGGCCTACCCGCGTCAGCATGGCCAGCTGATGATTGATTTCCATGTTCTTATTACGACGGTCCAGCCAGTCCTTCAGATGGTCTTTCGCCAGGTTGCGTTCAAAAGCTCCTACTTCAAAATCTTCCAGCAACGTTTCCGCATGCAGGTCCGACTTGTCGGAAAGCTGGGAATAGCGGTAAATAGCAGGACCTACATTGGAATAGTAAGCAGGCTCCACGTTGCCGTAACTTTCCCGGGGCGTCCGCATCAGGGTGCTGAATCCGTAAAAGCGGGTATCTTTATCCATACGCAGATTCTGCAAGCGTTTGACCCGTGCTTCCAATTGCGCCATGGAGAGCGAATGAGTCCGGGAGGCCACCAGTCCCCCATAAATCAGTGCATCTGTGGAAACTACGGCAGCATCTACCTTTTCTGCCCGGCTTTCCAGCCATTTCCATAATTTTTCCGTATCTGCCGGTGTAGTGCGGGTAGCCAGCAGCTTTTCCGGAGGGGTATAGATTTTATAGCCTGCGGCCTCCATGACCTTTACCGGATACGAATAGCAGACCGGACGGTTATCCATCGGGATAAAGAGAAAAGCAGCCTTTTCCTTTGCCAGCACCGCCGTTCCGGAAAGCATGCACAATATTAAACTGAGAACTGCTATTAAACTTAAACTATGAAACGAACGCGATCTGTTCATGATGGACCCATTTTTTCTCCAAATTATATTTGAATGCATAATACACCATAATACTATTTTACTATATTATTATAGCGCAAGCACATTTAAAAAGAAAGTGTACTTTCCAAATTTTAATACATTATGGTGCTTTTTACGCTTGACACGTAAATTTAAAGTGCTATAATTTACGCATAACCAAAAAAGTAAAAGTAATGCGAAGGACATTGTTTTGCATACTGCTTTACAGAAAATGCCGCAACAGTTGAGAGCGGCAGGGCAAGCGCAAAACGGAACCACCTTCAAACTGCCTTGTGAAAAGATTATTCTTAGTAGCAAGCGCCGCGTAAACTGCGTTACCGGTTCTTGAGTGGGCTGCATATGCAACCAATGAGGGTGGAACCGCGATTAACCTCGTCCCTGTGTATTGGGAACGGGGATTTTTTAGTTTTAGGAGGAAAAAGAAATGTCAGATGTAAAAGTGACCTTAAAAGACGGCAGCGTAAAAGAGTTTGCTGCCGGTACCAGCTATCTTGAAATCGCCAAAAGCCTGAACCAGAAATTAGGCAAACAGGCTTTGTTAGCCGTAGTAGACGGGGTAAACAAAGACCTCAGCGACACCATTGAAAAAGATGCCGCCGTTGAATTTGTAACGCCCGATACCAAAGAAGGACTGCACGCCATCCGCCACACTGCGTCCCATGTGATGGCCCAGGCTATCCAGCACCTGTTCCCGGGCATAAAGTTTGCCATCGGTCCCGCCATCGACACGGGCTTCTATTATGATATCGACAGCGAGCACATCTTCACGCCGGAAGACCTGGGAGCCATCGAAAAAGAAATGGCGAAGATCGTGAAACAGAACATCCCGCTGGTACGCAGCGAAGTCCCCCGCAAGGATGCGCTGGCCCGTTTCGCTGCGGAAAATGAAATTTACAAAGTGGAGCTGATCAACGACCTGCCGGAAGACGCCGTCATCAGCCTGTACACACAGGGCGATTTTACCGATCTGTGCGCCGGCCCCCACTGTCCTTCCACCGGCCGTGTAAAAGCTTTCAAGCTCATGAGCCTGGCTGGCGCTTACTGGCGCGGCAACGAAAAAAACAAAATGCTGCAGCGCATTTACGGCACCGCCTTCCCCAGCAAGGAAGAACTGGACGAATACCTGCACATGCTGGAAGAAGCCGAAAAGCGCGACCATCGTAAGTTAGGCAAAGAGCTGGATATCTTCAGTATGCATGACGAAGGCCCCGGTTTCCCCTTCTTCCACCCCAACGGCATGCGCATCCGCAACGCCATTCTGGAATACTGGCACCAGGTACACCGCAAATACCATTACGAG
>Ga0265298_10004878_pt1 | contig 17003 bp, 17 predicted proteins | sample AusTroGonzalo_MG_3_FD_193486 | JGI IMG/M metagenome (GOLD analysis project Ga0265298, IMG submission 193486) | Bovine rumen microbial communities from tropical cattle in Woodstock, Queensland, Australia - Gonzalo_01 | ecosystem: Host-associated > Mammals > Digestive system > Stomach > Rumen ... | reverse complement strand
TGTCGCCGGGTTCAACGGAGAAGGAGACGGTAGCGTCGCCGAAGACCCGCTCCAGCGTGTCTTTCGGGGTGTCGTATCCGTAGTAATTGTGCGGGAAATTAGGTGTCGGATGTTCGTCGTATGGCGTCAGCCGCTCCTTGATGCATCCCGTGAGGAGAGAGATGATAGCTAAGGCCAGCAAGGATATTTTGTGAAGATTATTCATAAGCGTGGTTTTAAAGGTATTCAGTATCATGGTGGTATGCAAAGATAATGATTTTTCTGAAATTCAAAACAAATTGCAGCACAATGCCTTATCGCGGTCAGGTGTGGGTTGGCCAGCGGCAGGCTGTGCGTGCGGTTATTTGTGGAAGGGCCGGCGCGAATCCTTTCGCGCTGTTTGGAGGATTGGTACGGGTTCCCTTCCAGAGGTCACGCCTACCGACCGGGACACTACGCTGGAGCGTAGCGACAGGCAGCCCGGGAGTGGGGCGGGAAAGGTCGATGCCATTGACCGTCTCTGGAAGGAAAGCCGTAGAGGATTGGAAAAGGAAGGTTATGGCTTTCTTTATGTGTTTCGTGAATGAAATGCGATTTTTCTTTGTTTCCGAAAAAATAATATTTATAGAATCTTTCGCTAACCATACATCTCGATATCGGTCTCATATTTTGCATTTATTTCAAATTGAATCACCCAAAGCAATAACGAGCTGCAATAGCAAATATGCAATTTTTCACAAATACAATAATCGATTACTCTCTTAATGTTGGTTTTTGCTCGAATCGATAAACGATTTATAATTAAGCTATTACACGCCGACTCCTCCCGACGGCCTGAGAGAACATGATTCACATAAATGTTCCCCTTTTTTGGAGAGGCAAGCCTAGGATTAAAGCTTTTCCTTCTTATCTTCGCTACATGAAAACAGTAGAAGAAAAGCAGAATGCCATAATGATGATTGCTAAAGACGGCTTATCAAAGACGTCCGTTTCCGAGCAGACGGGGATCGACAAGCAATTGCTAAACGTTTATCTATCAAAGTACTACGCAACAGGAAAGTGGTCCCCAGAAAAGCCGTATTATTCATGCAGCAAAAAATACTTCATCGTTTGCAGACACCTGGACGACGGCATCCCCGTAACAAATCTTAGTGTCGCAAACGGAATTCCAGCCATCACGATTCGGCGATGGGTGAAATCATTCCAGGCTTATGGGAAAAACGGCCTCAAGGATAAGCGCAGACGTGTTTCACAAAAAACGCACATAACGAAGAACATGGAACTATCGTGCTCGAAAATAACATCGATTGTCAACGATGTTATGACAAGGCTCGGGACGGCGAGCAACTCATTGATGCGCAGTATTCCGATGAAGTGGAATGAGCGTGGGGTTCTCTCATCGCCCGAGTTTGGATTCTTCCTCCTTCAGCTCTTTCGTGCTTGCCAGCTTACCATGGCGTCAAAACCTGCAGAATGGAAAGAACGCCGACTCTCGGAGTTTGAATGCGGCGCGGCACACAGCTATGCGCTGCTCCGCCTTCAGATGCTGCCGTGTAAACAAACGGCTAAAAAATTCGTTATGAGCACAATCCAAACGATCGAAGGCGAGCTGTTTCTTTCAGCTTTTTTTGAAGCTTTCGAGAAGACCGACATCAGCGATGTGAGCATGCAAGACCTTGTTTAAATCAATCTCCTAATGAAGATACAGTACGCATCTGACCTGCATCTTGAGTTCTACGACAACTCGGTCTTCCTGGCCCGGGGCCCTTTCAAGGTCGCCGGAGACGTGCTCGTGCTGGCCGGGGACACCCTGCTGCTGAAGGATTTCGATGATTACAAGAAGCACCGTTTCTTCGACTGGTGCGCGGCGAACTATAAGGAGACCTTCCTTGTCCCAGGGAACCACGAGTACTACCGGGACAACGTCTCCAAGTACCCCGATTCCTGGGAGAAGAAGCTTCGTGACAATGTCACGATGTACGAGAACCGCAGCGTCGTAGTGGACGATACGGAGTTCATCCTGTCGACCCTGTGGTCGCATATCCCCATGTCGAACTGGCTCAAGCTCAAAAAAGGCATGAGCGATTTTTCGCTCATCAAGGCGGGGCTGCTGCCTCTGACCGCAACGACCTATAACGCTCTCCACGAGCGCGACCTCTCTTTCATCAAGAAAGCCGTCTCGGAGAGCAAGTCTGCGCACAAGGTGGTCGTCACCCACCACGTCCCCAGCCGTCTTCTGGTTGCCCCGGAGTTCCGTGGCTCCGACTTGGAGTGCGGGTTCACGGTGGACCTGACGGACTATATCGCTTCATCCAACATCGACGTCTGGGTATATGGCCACTCCCACCGGAGCATAGAAAAGCTTATCGGCCATACCCGAATCGTATCCAATCAGATCGGGTATGTGGCTTACGGAGAATACGGGAAGAACTTCTCCGGGGACCGCTTCGTGGATCTGGACGAGGAAGAGTTCGTCCCCCACGGCAAGGGAGAGGTGATCAACCTGACCAACCGCTATAACGGCGGGACCTTCCTTCTGCAGGTCGCCCCCGACAGCCCCTGGTTCAAGCTCGGCGGGGACATCCACACCCGTCTGATCGGGGACCCCATCGAGGCTTTCGACCCGGACGGCGGCCCTTATGTAGAGCTCGGGGACAAACTGTCGGGCCGCGTGGTCAAGGAGATCGTCTACAAGGACGGGGAGATTCTTGTAAAACTCATTTGAACGCTGCTGCGCCATGTTCACGGATTGTTTTGGAAAAGAACTCATACAGGGGGAGGATGTGATCGTCTCCCTGGGAAGGAACCGTCTTCACTGCGGCGTCGTCATGGAAGTGAGCGGAACAAGGCTGGAGATCGCCTGCATGATGAAGGACTCCGACGTCCAGAAGAAGCCCGGTATCTGGCCGTATCTCCTTACCGGTGACGAGCGGTACCTTTCCATCCGCGCCTTTGACGAGAATACGAAGGTGACGGTGTATGAGCGCCAGGATCATCATTGTGCTAATCCTGATAGTCCCCATGGAAGGGATAAGGTCTGGGAGTTGGACGAGATGGAGGCGGACCACATCGTGCCGTGGTCGAAGGGTGGGCATACAGTTATCGAGAACTGCCAGCTGCTCTGTCGGGACTGCAACCGGCGGAAGTCGGCGAAGTAAGACATACAGCGCCCCTCGTGGGCGCCCAGGTCCGTCCGATGTCTGAGGCAAGCTGAGAAAAAGTTGAAAAAGAGAGATTCCTCTCTCGCGCGCGCGTAATAAGACTATCTATACATTTATGCGCGCTAGGCGCGTGCATGAATTTACCAAAAACTGATTACCCCTAACAGCGTGATTGTTATTGTAATCGTTGTTTGTTTATTGCATCTTTACCGCCGAATGAAGGAATAGGAGATTTAATATGGACAGAAGAGAACTCATAAAGACCGCCGTCGGGTTGGTCAACACACTCAACGACGACAGGGCCGCCAGGCTTTTCGTATCGGCCTACGAACGGACCAGGAAGGCCCGGCCGGAGCTGGAGGAGAAGGACGCGATACTCTGCGCCATAGTGCAGGTATCCGGCAACAGGATCCTTGACACGAACAGTGTCGGGTCCTTGCTGCACATGGTGTACGTCGAGAAGCGCCTGGACGCCCTTGTTGACAAGGGGCTTCTCATCCACAAGGGCGGGCTGTACGTATGCAGCCCCGGCCAGGACCTCCCCACTCCGGAAGAGACGGATGTCGAGATGGACGACTGGGTGTTCTTCGGGATCCTGGCCGACATCCTCGGCAACACGAACACGTTGGTCATCGAAGAGGGCCATTACTCCCTGAACGCCCTCCGGCGGCTGACTCCGTCCCATCCGTTCTGGAAAGGCTGGGACAAGGTGACCGCCTCCATCACTGACGACGGGGAGCAGAAGGAGTTCTTCCGCTACTGTCATATGTTCATCACTTGTGGTCCGGTCCCCGTGGTGGTCCAGAACAATGACGAGAGCGTCATAGGGCTCGTGGAGAAGGGCCTTGCCGTCATCGTCTCGAAGAAGGACTCCGATGACGATGACGCCTACCGGTGGGCCATGCTTTCCGTCTCGGCCTGCAGGACGCTCTTCCGCGGCGTGTTCGTTCCGCCCTTCGCGGGAGCGCTGTCATCCACGGCGGTCATCATCCGGCCGGAGAAGATCCACGCCCGGGAACTGTTCTACGACCATCAGACGGCGAAGGAGCTGGATGTGCTCCGCAAGCTCACGGACAGGGACAACTACCGACGCGTCGCGGAGCGGTTCTCCGCCAGGGGCCGCAAGGCGGGCGTGGCCTGCCTCCTGTACGGCCCTCCGGGATCGGGGAAGACCGAACTGGTGATGCAGACGGCCCGCTCAAGCGGGAGGGTGGTGGTGCTGGCCGACGCCGCCAAGGTCACCGGTCGCTACATGGGTGAGACCGAAAAGGCCATCCGGGAGCTCTTCCGGATCTACCGCTACGTCAATGCGGTGTCCGAGAACGCCCCCATCCTGCTGATGAACGAAGCCGACGGACTCCTGTGGCGCAGGGACGAGGACCCGGACAGCTCGGCCGGTAGGGCGTTCAACATCGCCCAGACGCTCTTCCTGGATGAGATGGACTCGTTCGAAGGCATCCTCGTCGCCACGACTAACATGCCGCAGGCGTTCGACGGGGCCATCTTCCGCCGGTTCCTGATAAAGATCCTCGTCGGCATCCCGAACATAGCCACGCGCCAGCGGATATGGAAGGAAAGGCTGCCGATGCTTGACGACACGCAGGCGTTCGCCCTCGCGAAGCGCTTCCCCTTCACGGGGGCGCTCATCGACAACGTGACGGCCCGCTGCGATCTGCACGAGCTGCTGGAGGGACAGGCGCCCACCTACGACCTGGTGCGGCAGTTCTGCGAGCAGGAGTGCGGCGGGGAGCCTGGAACGGCCGGCATCATGCCTCCGGCGGGCGGGAATAGGAAGGCCTCTTAACGGACATAGATATGATTGACGGTTTTGACACTATCCGGCTGTCCACGCCGCTGGAACAAGCCACCTTCCTGGACCTATGCAGGAACACTGGAAGACAACGTGAGCTCAAGTTAATGAAGGAGGCGTCCCTCGAAGAGATGCTTGACAAGATTCCCGACGAGTCCCTGGCGAGGATGGCCTACGAGGCCGTACAGGAATGCAGGGAGGGTTACATGCGCATCCGCAGGCAGTATCCGTCCCTGGGTGAGCCCCAAGATGGGTGGACGTACATCTTCGCGGAGAAGCTGCCGCTTTTCCTGGACCGCCCGGACGCGTGGTACCACACGTCGAACATCCAAAAGATCGACTGGCAGCTCAGGACGTTCACGACACTGAACTCGGTCTATTCTTTTGAGTTCATAGAGATGGAGTAATCCAGAAAAAGTGTTAGCTTTGCGCACGTACAGTAGGTGTTGTGGGATTTATTTCCCATTTCGCCTATGCCAGTGAAAAACGGAAAGCACCGGCTCCATTCTTTGGGACCGGTGCTATTATTATATGTTTCCGGCGCGGCCGTGCTGCCGCCGTAGAAGGCCGTTTCCTCCCATGGAAGGAAAGAAGATAGTAGAAGGGGGATGTCTGTCCCCCTTCTCTCTCACCACCAGGTTTTCCCTTTCAATAGTTTAGTGTCATACACCTCTTTCTTTGATTATTTTTTGGTGTTATTGGAGTCTGAAAGGTTCTTAATGATACCACTCATATAGAATGAGATTCCTAATAACCAAAATAGGAGTTGAAAATCTATCATCTGCTACATTTTTGTTTTCTTATTCAGTATTTATGTAAAGTCTTTTTTCGGTCGCGTTCTGGTGCCTTATATAAATATCAACTGAATCCGAAAAATTTAGTTTGTAGCAGAAAAAGTTTTGTACTGGGCGGGAAGTGTATTGTTTTTAATCTTGAAAATCAGTACATTTGCGTATTGGAATAATTCAAAGATTTAAATTGGTATGGGTAATCCTTCCTGGTATCCGGATTTCATTGACAAGGAGCCCCGCGAGTTTACTATTGCGGATTGGGGTCTCGCATACCGGAAGTTCGTTGAGCGGATGAAATTCCTTGAACTATGGCCCTTCAAGACCGAAGAGGAAAGGAGGGATGCATGGGAGGACTGGATGGCTATTACCGTTTATCTTGTGGGTCTATGAGTAAAGCTGTTATATATGCCCGCGTCTCCAGCGTGGGAGAACGTCAGAGCACGGAGCGCCAGGTGGCGGACCTCACCAGGTACGCAGAGGCCTCCGGTATGGAGGTCGTCGCGGTCTATGAGGAGCAGGCGTCAGGTGCGAAGGCGGACCGCGAGCAGCTAGACGAGTGCCTGGCGTTCCTGAAGGGCGGGGGAGCGGACACCCTCCTGGTATCTGAACTGTCCCGTCTGGGCCGCAGCCTCCGGAAGGTGCTGGAGATCATCGATGATCTCACTGATAGGGGTATCAACATTTACTTCCAGGATCACGGCATGAACACCCTCCGGAAGGACGGCTCCAGGAACCCGGTGACGAAGATGCTCGTCTCGATGCTTGGGAGCTTCGCGGAGATGGAGAGGGACCAGATTGCCTACCGGCTGAACAGCGGACGCCAGCTGGCCATCGAGAAGGGCGTGAAGATGGGCCGTAAGGTCGGTTACCGGCTATCTGAAAAAGAATTCCTGGCGAAGTACCCGAAGGTCATAAGGAAGCTGAAGGAAGGGTATTCAATCAGGGAGACGGCCAAGGTCTGCGAGGTATCAGTATCAACCGTACAAAAAGTTAAAAGCACTCTCAAATGAGGGTGCTTTTTTGTTATCGTTTCATCTTAAACTTCTGCTCAATCTCCGGTAGATTGTTGATATTCCCCAGTGTCGTCCACACATTCAACTTGTATGCTTCATCGATGCTGTTTACACGGGGATCCTTTGTGCTATATGTTTTACCGGATGCCTGAATCAAATATTTCCGGCCGCTCGATGCTGACAAGAGATAATCCTTACCGTCCGTAAGGTAATCCGTAATCTTGACGTCCTTGCCGGTAAGGCGGCCCAGCTTCGTCGAATAGCGCTTCATAGTGTCTTCTTTCTTGCGCTTCTCCTGGATCTCATCGAGATTCCCTCCCCACCAGATTTCTTCAGGAAGTCTCGCCTTCGCTTCGGTAAGGCTATTCATCGGCTCATCGCTATAGTACAATTTCTCCTTCGGCTTCGAAGAGTAATACGCTGCATATTCTTTAGTATTGCGGCCGATGGTAAACTTGGCGAACATTTCTTCCGTGGCCTTGTCGATAGCGAAACGGATCACCTTTACCGCGTCCTGGATGACGTATTTCAGGACTTCCGTGATCTTGTTCAGCTTTGCTGCATTCTCGAGGACTTCAAGCTGCTGCCGCAGCCGTTCCGGGGAGTTCATGAAATCGTTGTAATCATCCTCGACTTTCCGGAGGCGTTCGTTTTCTTCCTGGATATCCCTGTCCACATTGACATAACCGGGGGCGGAGTTCATGGCCTGGCGAAGTCTGGCCACATTAACAGACTGGATAAAGGACGTTACTTCTTCCGTTTTATAACCGAAGGCACCCTTCTTGGGAACGTCGTCCAGATTCACCGTTGCTGCCTGCTGGGCGCGGACTCGCTTGATGTTCGCATCAGCAGTGGCCAGCTCTGTTCTCTTATCGATAATCGTTCGATTAAGATGCCTTGCCTCTGCAGCCAGCCCGGCGACGATTTGAAGTTTCTCCTGGATCTTCTTCTCGGCGGCATCGTCGCTGATCACCGTCGAGGATTTGATCTTCTCCTGTTTCTGGATGGTGGCCTCGTTGGCCGCAATCGTCTTTTCCTGTTCCTTGATGGTTTCCTTGTTGGTGTCGATATCTGTTTTGGTCTGTTTCAGCTCTTCCTTCCTGGCATTAAAATCGGCAACCTGGTTGTTTATGATTCCCGTGTTCTTCTCGATCGTCTTCTGCTGGGAGGTGATTCTTTCTTCGGCTTTCTTGGCCTTAGCCTCGGCCGCATCGAATTTCTCCTGTTCCTTTTTTATCTCGGAAGACAAGGTGTCCTTCTTCGTCTGGAGTTCGGTGTAGTCCGCTTGGATCTCGGCGATAAGGGCGCACTGTTCGGCAGCCTCTTCAGCGAGTTGCCGGTTATAGTCGATGGAATCCTGGTGTGGCTTTTTGCTTCCGGGAAGGGCGAATTCGCCACGCTCCAGACCATACTTCGCGTTTACCTCCTGGAAGAGGCTGTCGTGATACTCGTAGAGTTTGGCTTTGGTGTAGACCTCGTTCTTGCACAGACGCAGCTTGTCGTGATTGATCTTGTAGGTCTTTGTAGATTTCTTGTGTTCCTGGTGAAACTTGGTTCTCCGGCTCTGGCCGGTGACAATCGGAACGACGATCATGTGGATATGAGGAGTTCTTTCATCGACGTGAAGACTGGCACTCACGACGTTCTCTTCCCCCCACTGTTTCTTCGCCCACTTCAGTATATCGGAGGACCACTTCTTGAGTTCTTTTCGACTCATGGCCACCATTCGGTCGTGGCTTCCAGTGAAGATGATTTCGAGGCAAGAAGCCTGTCCTTTTCTTCGTTTGATGCCAGCTTCACGGAGTCGTTTATCGACGGCCTGCTGCAAAGTAAGCTCGTAGGTTTTGCCCGCCGAATTTGTATATTCCCGCGAAACAAGTTCAACGTTTTTTGCGGTTTTAGAGGGATCTGCATTTTTGGGGACCCAGGTTTTGACGGTATTCTTTCCATCTTCAGACACGAATTCCTTTCGTGTGATGTGACGGTTCAGCCCCCCGGCGATCGTGATCCTGGGTTCCATGTGAAAGACTTGTTTGTAGCTCGGCATCTCTATTTCTATATATGGTGTTTTTGTTTTCCGGCGCCAGAGAAAAGATTCAGGGTGGGGCCCCTGGTTTTTTTCGGCGGTCGCCGGGGGATTCCAAAGGGCTGGCCCTTTGGTCGGAGAAGGAGCGGAATGTGCGGGCGGCTAAGCCGTGGGTCCCGCAGATTTCGCGGAGTCTCCGAGGGGTCCCGGGGTGTCCCTGGGCGAAGGAGGGAGCTGCGTGCAGCGTCAATTATGGAACAGCGTTCCAAAATTGCCCTACTGAGTTAAGGCATTTTTGTCCTTCCTCATCGCTTGTATGAGATGGACAAAAGGGCCTGGCCCGGCAAGATTGCCAATGCCGCCGGTCCGTAGTACGGACTCTCATGACCATCCGCCCGCTGCCTGAGGCAGCTCGGCAGAGCCGACTAGGGCGAAGATGGTCATGAGACCAAGGCGAGAAGAGGCCAAGATTGACGGTTATTCGTGCAGGCTCGGCGCTTTCACGGGGAATCTCGATGGTCCATCTGCCCACTGCTAGTGGCAGCTCTGCACAGCTGACCAGAGCGACGATGGCCAGAACGATGCGACGAATAGCGAGAAATGCCTTCGTATTAATGCTTTTATGCTTCATTGCTTCCATGCTCATCCGTTATGACATTGGCAATGTCAGTAATTCTGTCAATATCTGGGTATTTGCTCAAGTAAGTATCTTTGATAAATAATAACATAGATACCGAAACAAGCAGTCCAATATCAATCTTCTGATAGTGCTTAATTGCTTTTATGCTCTTATACTCTTCATGCGAAATATAAACACTGGAATGCTTGAATTCCTTACCAAGCGCATTCAGATTATTATTAATCTGAATGATTTCGTCCTCTGAAAACTCTTTCACCTTGTCTTTGAGACCAAGAGCGTCGCGGACAAATCTTTTCAAGGTGATTTCTTCCCGGTACAGAATTTCATCAACAACTGCATGAAGAGCAGTCGGCGTATGCAGGACGAGCCTAATGGGAGCAACGTCCTGTCCAAAAAAGAAGTCATATCCAGTCTCCTCATGGACTGAGTCCTGTTGTGTTTTGCTCATATGCTTTATTGCTTATTTGCTTTTGTGATATCAAGAATCTCATCCACCAGACTCACATAATCCTGAGCCGCAGTACAGTTAGGAGCATACGAGAACAAATCCTTACGAGCCGTGAGCGCCTCTTTGACCTTAGAACACTTTCGTATCCTCGTTGTCATCAAAAGATCTCCATAACGTTCCTTCACCTGTTCAACCATCTCTTTTGAAATGTTCAAGTTGGATTCGAATTGAGTAAAGAAAATCCCACTCATGTTCATCTTTCCACCTGTTGCCTTAATTGCCACAATCGATGTATCGTCCAGGTCATCAAATGAACTCTGATCAGCGAGAACCGGGACAAACAGATAATCACTGCTCCGAATAGCATTGATAGTAATCATGCCTATGGCAGGGGGGCAGTCAAGAATGACGAAATCGAACTGGCCCTTAACCTTCTCAAGCGCTTTCTTCAGAAGATCCATCTGGTTCCTGTCAAGGGTAGCAGAAAGGGCGGCGACGCTCTTCCCAGAAGGGACAATGTACAGGTTCTCATGGATCTTCTGAATCGGGAATTTGCCCTTCTGAAAGGTCGTAAGAACGGTTTCCTTCTGGTCGCTGGGGCCTAACATATTCTTGGTAAGGTTTGCTTGTGAGTCTAAATCCATCAACAATACCTTAAAGCCTCGGCTCGCCAGATTAGCGCCAGTAGCAGCACTGGTAACAGATTTGCCAACGCCGCCTTTGTAATGAAAAAAGCACAGGATTTTTGTCATAATACTCATCATATCGTTATCCTTTTAATCAGGTAATCGTTATAATCATTGAACGGGGCGAAAATACCGGATCTGTCAACAATTCTCCCTCCCATCCATGACATAAGCCTATCAGTTGCGCTACGTCCAGCCTCGTCATTATCAAGGTAGCTTTCCACGATCTCATAACGCGAAAGAATCTCAACAGCTTTACTCGCATTCTCAACCGAGTTCAGAACGAGCATATCTCCTGGTTGTTCTTCACCGTTAACCGCCATCAATGAAAGACAATCGAAAATGCCTTCGAAAACGAAACAAGTCTTCGATGCATGGTCAGGATATTTCTGCCAAAAGGAAATCCCTGCAGGCTCCAGGAAGTATTTCCCCAATCCTTTCCGAAGTCCATCCTTCGGCCAGCGAATCGCCCATCCGCCTTTGATAGTAGGCCAACCGATACCATACAGGGTTTTAGCGGATCCTCCGTAACTATATTCGACAAAAGACAGATACCGAGTCGCGATAGAAACCGGGATGCCACGGGAAAGGATATAACTCTCGGCATGTGTTCCTATCACAGAAGACACAGAATGTATAATGTACGGCTTACCAGTCGCCTTTTCAGACTTTTTAGGCATCTGTACATATGACGGTCTATGAGTATTCAACCCATTCGATGAGATGGAGACGTTCAGGTAATTCTGTGCCACATATTCTGCAGCATCACGCCAATCTGCGCAGATATTAAACTTAACCAAAAGGTCGAGGTTCGTACCATACTCACCAGTGGTGTGATCTTTAAAAAGCCAGACACGACCTTTCTTAAAGACGCTCAGCGACGGATTCTTCTCACCACGATAAGTAGCAAGATACATATGGTAATGATCTTCTGCGCAGTTCTTGACCGGAAAAATGCCACAATCGGCGAGCAGCTTCGGCAAAGGAACCTGCTTAATCGCTTCTAAAAGTGTTTGATCGATCATAATTCAACAGTCATTACTTGATGGCTTCCCCACCCCTCTCCTCTCCTCGCCTCCTCTAATCCAACACACCATAATGCGATGAAAGAAAAAAGAATTTGAGGACATTGAGGATATAATGGGGAAGCCATAACAGGGTTATTAAAAGAGCGTTACGTTGTGATTCCTCGTTTCCTCACTTTTCACTGACGAATCCAAAATCAGAGAAGACAGATACTTCCTGGTGAAGGTGTAGAAACGGCCATACTGACGGCGAGGAGACTGTTCGACATAGGGAGCGTAGAGGTCATACGCCAACTTATTGTCGGCGTGCGGTACCTCCCATTGTTTGCACACTATGCGGTGTGCGTCACGAATATCACGACCTATAGATTTAAGGACAGCCGCCAAATCGGTGGAAGTATAGCACAGCGTGTCAACACTATACTTATCCATCAGGTCAATAATCGTCTCAGCCAACTCCAGTTCGGGAGTCGGACGACATGCCCGAATAATCCGCGACAGAGCAGGCGTCTGCAGGTCCTCCATTCGGAACCACATCCGAGACTGAGCCTCTGGGACGTGAAGCTTACGATGGATAAGGAAATCCAGGAATGCGGGTATTTCCTCTTTCATCGCCTCCAGCATTCCGGTATGTTTGCTTTCCAGCACAGGGATTTCGCGCACCCAATACCGGGTTTCTTCAGCGTCGATGTATGCCGGAGCATTCACACTATTGCTACAGAGGATAATTTTCGCGAAATTATCCACTTCGAACCGATCTCGGCCCTTAAACTCAATAAAGGTGGTTCTGGCGGTCGACAATGCCTTGAGCCGCTCGGAATCCTCTTTTTTGTTGAGGAGAGCCTCATCGACAAAAACCCCAAGTTTAGATGCCCGTTCTGCGTTGAAGCGAGACCTCATGTTCTCGTTGGTAACGAAGACAACGTTGGCGCCGAAAATCTCCTTGAGATAGTTCAAGAAGGTTGTTTTACCGGTCTCACGAGACTTCGAAACGAGAATCAGAATCGGGAGCATCTGCTTGGGGCGCAGATACAACAGCTGGAGATAATCCAGCCCGTACTCGTACTGTTCACCAAAGATATGGCGAATCATTTCCTCGGTAAGAGGCCATCTTCCGGCAGTAGGGACCCAGTACAATTTTGAGTACGTGTTATAATAGCCGTTAACTTCGACCTGATAACCGTCTGCAGAATTGCACGGAAAGCACCCCAAACCAAGGTATCTAGGAATCTGCTTAATGAGACTGGGGTTCTCCGCAAAATCACGCTTGATCTGTGCGAACTTCCAAGGGATAAGAACTTCGATCAGATGTCCACAGGCGTCCGGCCTTAACGATTTCAGATAATAATCGCAACCGACCAGAAGATAGTTCGCCGGGTCGGCATAGTTAAGCCCAGGCTTCTGCTCAAGGCCATCGGTAGGGCGGGGAAGTTTTTCTTCTAATAACATAAAAAAAAGAAGATTGTGTTTAACAAAAGGTGAAATAGTCCCCGATGACCTTGCTCTTTTCAAAGTTTTTCACTAACTTCGATTTGTCAATATCAAGCCCGGTATCTCGGGTGAGAGAGAACGTCAGAGAGTTGCAGCTTCTGGCGTTTTTTTCTTTCATCGCTATGCTTGGCTCTTCCAAAAACGGAGGAGGTCTGCCCCAAGCCAGTAACGGTGGCTGTTGTGACGGTGATAATGGCACCTGAGAAGACCCTCACGAGTCCACCTGTCGATAGACGAAGGAGAGACCCCAAGAGCCTTCGCGCTTTGCGTTACAGATAACCTTGCAGTTTCAACAATGGACGGCACGTTTGTAGTCAACATAGACACTTACTTTTAAGTTACTTTATTTGTTAACAATGGTTACGAATCGGTAACCATCGGCAAAAATAACACTAATTTTTTATAGTTCCTAATTTTTTCACATTTTTTCTCATTATTTTTATTACATTTGTAACCCGAATGAAACCACACGTGCCATGAAACTTATAGACTTAGCCTTCTTTCGAAAAAACAACGACATGACCCAGGAGGACCTGGCTTCTATATTAAATGTATCGCGCGCGTACATCTCCCAGGTTGAGAATGGCTCCAATAATCTATCCGATGATAAGATAGATTCGCTACTGGAATTTAATGAGCAATGGAACACTAAGGGTTTAGTGCCTTGCTTTGACCGGCTAGTCGAGTTAGGGAATAGCTTGTTCGACACCGACCACGACCATTACTGTGAAGCAGTAGAATTAAATCCCTACTATCCAAAGGAACTGTTTCTGCCTTTTAAAGGAGTTCTTCCCGAATCCACTATCCTGCTTATCCGGCATGGCCGTTATGCTATTTCCGAATCTATAGCCGACACCATTGTTTCTGTTTTCCCTCAGGTTAATAAAGAATGGCTGACGACCGGGAAGGGAGAAATGTACGTGGATCCCACAAAGAAGAACGTTGAAGAAACCAAAGAAACTCTTCTGACCCTCGAGAAGAGGGTTTCAGAAGAGTTGAAGCTTATCAAAAAAGAAGTGGCAGACATCAAGGATATGCTCAAGATTATTCTTGATAAAATGTCATAACCGTGTGTAAAAGCGTGTGTAACTTTTAAGATAACCTGTAAATCACTGATATATAACGCATTATTGAATAGCGCAACCGCCTTCTAAGCTGTGGGTCTTGGGTTCGAATCCCAACGGAATCACACATTGTTCCTTTTCCCGTAAAGCGCTATTTTCCAGTGAATTACGGGTTTTTTAGTATCACACAGCCCTCCATCATAAAAATCATTCGCGAAGAAATGAGGTTACATTTGTTATTGATTTGTAATCTATATGTTACTATCTTTGCACAAAAGTCGTGTGTAAAACAATGTGTAAATGAAGAGCAAAGTATATCTTGATAATCGTCACCCCGACAAGAAGGGATTGGCGACCTTGAAAATTAAGATAACAAAGAGAGGGACCGTCGGGATGATTTCATTGTTCAAAATCTTACCGTCCCAGTGGAAGGATGGAATCGTGATTGATCATCCTAACGCTAAAATCCTGAACTCTACTATTAAAGTACGAGTAGGCGAGGTGGAAAGGCTTCTGCTTGAATTGTCATTTGCCGGAGAGCTCGTCGGGAAAACGGGAACTGAAATATGTAATATAATAAGGTCGCGCCTCAATCCTGAACTTCCCAGCGTGTCCAACGAAACGGACAACGAGTTTTTCTCCTACTATGATACCTTCCTCGACACAAAGCAAGCCGAAGGTAAAAGGCCCGGTACTGTCAAGCTTTACAAAGACACCCTCGTTAAGATAAAGGACTTTTGCAAAGAGAACAACTATGCTTCTCTATGCTTTGCTGATATCAATAAGAGTTGGATCTGTGCTTTTGAAGCTTTCTGCCTGAGAAGCCAAAAGCAGAATACTGCCAGTCGACACCTGCGGGACATCAGAGCCGTTTTCAACTCCGCAATTGATGAGAATATAACCACCAATTATCCTTTTAGAAAACTCAAGATTAAGAAGGAGGAAACCAAAGATAAATCCTTTACGGCCGCAGAATTACGATCTTTGTTTAACTATCCGTGTTATGAAGGCGGACAGCAGGAAGCCGTCGATATGTTCAAACTGATGTTCTGCTTAATAGGCATCAATAGCGTCGACCTAGCAAACGCCACGGAGGTTGAAAGAGGCCGATTAAACTATACACGGGCAAAAACGCACAAACCCTATTCCATTAAAATCGAACCCGAAGCCCTCCGAATCATCGAACAATACAAGGGGAAAGAAGGCCATCTTGTAAGAATCCTTGAGACGAGTCAGAATTACAAGACCTACTTCAACCGTATGGGAAAAACACTGAGAAAGGTCGGTCTGACTCGTATCCCCGGGAAAAAGAATATTGGGAAAGCAATCCTTCCCGACATCTGTACCGGATCTGCAAGGACATCCTGGTCCACCATCGCCCAGGAAGAGCTCGATATTCCCCGGGAGATTATTGCAGCGGCACTTGGGCATCACACCGTGGATGTTACCTCTACGTACCTGCGCACAGACTGGCGGAAGAAAGTGGATGATGCTAACCGCAAGGTAATAGATTGGGTGTTTTATAAGAAAGCAACGAAAAAATGAGGAATGAGGAAAATCGGAGCTATTTGACTGTATATCTGCGCATTACCGCTCCCCGCTTTCTCCTCATCCACTCTTTTTCTTTTCCTCGCCTCTCGCTTTCGAATCTCGTCCTCTCCGCAAAAATCCCCCACAGGAGTGCATGTGGGGGATTTTTAGTACCTGATGGGACAAAAAATGGGACAAAATCCCTTTCTGTTTTTAAATTTTATGCCATACATCCACAACGACCATCACACAGGATTAATTGTTCCATCATTCCTTTGAGAATCCCCCAAAATAAGGCTGCGCATTCTGCGTAAACTGCGCAAATGGCAGCTCCCGCATTCAAATTGCCTTACCGCCCTACCACGTGTCGCTCGATTATCTTGCCATCCTCGCGGACAAGGAACTCGACGCCATCCGCCCTTGATGAGCCACGACCGAACCACCGGCCCGGATGGGCACGGCAGGCGCACTTCGCTGCACGCAGGGCGCTCTCGACGTCTGGATGCGAAATCTTTCGGCCTTCCGTGCAGGCCTCACGGGCAGGCCTCTCAGACGGAAACACGGGTATATCATACCGACGCGCCCAGACATAGTCCGGGACCTCCGTGATGGGCGGTGGGATGGGTATGATGTCAGAAAGGTTCATTCAGGACAATGCTCGTAGTAAGTGATGGCACCCTTTACTAACAGAGCGACTGCACCGATGTACAGACTAACGGAGATGATGATTTCGAACATAACGCTTTCCTTTTTTCCACAAAGTAAAAAGGTGCTTGTGCAAAGATGGAGCACAAGAAGAATATTGTGTCTCGAAATGCTCATCCTTTCGGTTATAAGTTCCATCCGTCTTCGCAGAGTGTCTTTGACAACGCCGTGAGTACGGCACGGAAAACGACCGTAAGGGATTTCGATATCCATGGAAGCCCGTGCAGTATACGTCTTTCCTGTAATAACTCCTATGTGAAGACGCGCCCTTCGTATGTGTCTTTTGTTATTCCGACGGTCGGGGATTCAGAGGTGGAACTGTCAGACGATACTAATATCGTCGGTCTTGGCAATACCTCCGGTATGGGACAGGATTCCTATTCGTTCCCGGCCAGTGCACATATCAATGACAGTTATCATACCAGAGGTGTTATCAATGGCGTTCATTTCCCCGGTCTGGGTATCGAGCTTACGTATGAGGTCGCCAGCGGTATTGCTTCCGCCGGCATCTTGCCGAATGTCGATGCGGTTTTCAACGGGCTCGTGATCGATTACGGCCTGAAGACCGCGTCTTCCGCGTATCGGCCGCATGTGACCGGAAAGGCTACGGTGAACCTTGTGGTGACCAACGGGA
>Ga0265298_10004877_pt1 | contig 17005 bp, 13 predicted proteins | sample AusTroGonzalo_MG_3_FD_193486 | JGI IMG/M metagenome (GOLD analysis project Ga0265298, IMG submission 193486) | Bovine rumen microbial communities from tropical cattle in Woodstock, Queensland, Australia - Gonzalo_01 | ecosystem: Host-associated > Mammals > Digestive system > Stomach > Rumen ... | reverse complement strand
TTCTCGAGCCACTCACCGAATACTTCGCTCGTAAAACGGTTCTTGATTATCGTATATATCGACTCAAACGTCTGAGGCGCGTTCCTAAGCGCCGCGATATTTTCCGTTACAATACTGGAAACCATTATCCCTTAATTGCCCCATACCTTTCTTACTTGTTCGCACATCTCAAGAACCGCAGCCTGCGCCTGTGGCAGGATTCCGAAATAATCGAGGAATGCATGCGATACGCCTCTGTATCTGATGTGCCTGTTATCAACACCGGCTTTGTCCAAAAGCCTGGAATAGTATTCTGCCTGGATTCTTAATCCGTCATATTCAGCAGCGAAAACGCCCGTTGTCGGCATTCCGCTTAAATCAGCATATACAGGGCTGACATCCGGACTGCGCTTGATCGCGTCATACTGATTGCCTGCATATGCATACAAAATAGCTGCCATGAGATCGTTGTTGCCCTGACCGTCTGCTCTTCCGAGCTGCAGTCTGGAATAAATGAGCTCCTTCTGCTCATCAGCAACGTCATACATACCAAGATCCCACTTATACAGGCCGTCCTGTGAATAGAGATCAACACAGGGATAGAACAATCCCGCATAGCTTATCTTTGCATCAGACTTGTTGTCGAGAATTGCAGATACGCAGAGTCCTGCACCTGCACTGTCACCGAATATGCCGATCTTTGTGTTATCTACCTTAAGTGAATCTGCATTCTCATAAATGTGAGCGATTGCAGCGCAGATATCTTCAATGGCTGCAGGATAAAGATTCTCAGGTGCGAGACTGTAATCAACGTTGAACACTCTGCAGCCAAGGTTCTCTGACGTATAGCGGCAGGGTTCCTTATAGAACTCAGCCTTCGATGCTATGAAAGATCCGCCGTGAACGTAGATCATGGCAGGAAGCGTCTCTGAATTCTTCTCTGCCAAGCAGTAAGAGAAAACCTTAACCGTTCTGCCGTTAACGGAAATCTCGAAAGAATCTTCAGAAATATCTTTCGAGCAGCAATCAAGACAATAGGTCTTGGTCATCTGACGCATGCCTTCAACGGAAAACTTCACCGGCATCGACTTCTGAAAAGCATAGATGGCACTTCTGATGAAGAACTCCCTGTTATCCATAACGCCTGTCTTGTCGGTATCAGGCAGCGGCTTAACCACGATCTCCTGCTCACCAGTGTCAACAGTCTCACCTGAAGCCAATATCTTCTCAACTAACGCGAAATCACACTTATCCATAATCTGTCATTAAACCTTTCCCAGAATACCGGAACGTCCGAATACATAACTTAACACAAGAATCACCAAAAGCGAGACCATTGCACCGAGGAACATGTTCCAGCCCATATAGTAGAACAGAAGCAGCAGAAGCGTTGCGATGCAGTACTTGATCGAACAGGTTATGTAATAGATAACGCTGATCTTCTGTCTGTGTCTGATGCCTGCCGAAAAAACATTGAGCACGGCATGCATTGCCGTAACCCATACATAAATACCGATAAGCCAGTAGAAGAAATGAGGGATCTCAAAGAATACGATAAGGCAGATCGTAAGCGCATAGAGCGAATAGAGCAAAGCAGAGATAAGTCCGTATGCCCAGAGCGATCTCTGGATCCTGAAAGTATCTTTCAAAGGTCTGAAATGCGTATTCTTATTGTTATTCTCATAAATGGTCTTAATGTCGATTCCGGTAACCTTCATACCCTCTTTGTGCGCAGTTACAAGAACATTAAGTTCATACTCATATTTGTTTCCGGGAATATCCTGCAGCCACATGCAAAGTCTGGTCGGAAAACCGCGAAGGCCGGACTGGTTGTCCCTTAAGTAAACTCCGGTAACGATCGTATAAACGATCTTGGACATGTCATTGCCGATCCTGGACTTGATCGGAATCTTCTCTGAGAGGTCTCTCATGCCGAGAACGATTCCGTCAGTCTTTCTGGTGAGTTTTGCCACACGCTCAATGTCTTCCAATGCATGCTGTCCGTCGGAATCTGCAGTAACAATGTAATCCACTTCATCTGACAAATTATTGCCGATGTATTCGAAGCCGCGCTTCAGGGCATATCCTTTGCCCTTATTGGTCTGATAACCGATTACATCTGCAAATTTGCCAGCTCTCTTAAAATACTCATCACAGCGAGGGAGACTGCCGTCATTAACAGCAACGACCTTGAATCCGCGATTATAAAGCTCTTCTACAAGGCGAAGGAACTTCTCGTCAGGATTATAAACAGGCAAAAGAATGGCTGTCTTCATAACAGAATAACTTCCCCGCACCTTTCTCCAAATTAGTGAGCACACTCGTCGATATTTAATCAAACAAGTTATTTTACTATATTGCTTATATAAATAAAATATTTAAGTTTTTGAGCTTTTGTTCATAGAAAAATACATTTTCCAAAAAATGATAACCAACAAAACCTTTATAAGAAGCGCGAAAACTTTATGATTCGACAACTTATTTTGATTTGATAAGAAATACCAATAATGTTAATATCTCTTTATCACGTGAAAACATGGAGGATAGAAAAATGTTTTGTACTAATTGTGGTTCACAATTTGAAGATGGTAATGTTTTCTGCCCTAACTGTGGCGCTAAGGTAGAATCTGTTGCTCAGCCCGTTGGCGGACCTGCTCCCGTAGCTGCACCTGTTGAGGCAGCTCCCGTTACTGCTGCTCCCGTTTATGAACCTGCACCTGCTCCGGCACCTGCACCCATGGCAGCTCCTGTAGCTGCTCCTGTTGCAGCTCCCGTTTATGAAGCAGCTCCTGCACCGGCACCTGCTCCCATGGCAGCACCTATGGCAGCTCCCGTTCAGCCTGTTCAGCCCGTTTATGCTGCAACACCCGTAGCACCCATGGCTACTGCAGTACCCGGCGGAAACAATGATCTCGCTAAGAGCACTCTCATTTTCGGTATCATGGCAGTTGCTTTTGCTGTCTCATATTATTTGGGACTTGGCGGTGTTATCTTTGGTATCATCGGTTTGAATAAGGCTAAGAAGTTTACTGAAGAGTGCGGACAGCTTTATGGTAAGGCTAAGATCGGTAAGTTCCTGTCATTGGGCGGACTTATTGGAGGCGCTGTATTAGGTGGTATCTCCTTGCTTTACATCCTCGGTATCATCATCGGCCTCTTAAGCGAAATTGGCAGCTACTAATACCAACTGACAATTAAAACTAAAAGAGGTTGTCGTAACAGACAACCTCTTTTTTTATTTCTTTTCTAGTGACTTGGTAGCTACAATTGGAATTCCAGTTTCGGCACAATCACTGATCAGGACATCTCCTATCTTTACAGGTGCATAACAACACGCTTTATTAATCGCTTCCATAACTAAGAATATCTTTTCTTTTGGCACGGATTCTCTGGTTTTGCATGACACGCGGTCAGAAACTCCGCCGTTAACCTTTATGGTTGTCGTTACGATCCTGACCGGTGTAGTTACTTCCGTACGGGCATACACTTCACCGCGTTTGCAGGTATTGCCTTCAATGCTGATGATGTTCCCGCCATCCATCGTTACGGTAATTCTGCACCCCATCGGGCAGTTAATACAGGTAAGTTCTCTTGTATCCATATCAGCCCTCCATAATCCTTATGGTGATGTCGGAATCCACTTCGTCAAGATCCCTGCGCTTTATTATGACCTGTTCCATCTCGCCCGGAGTGATTATCTGCTTCTTCCTGTGCATCTTAACTTCACCATCAAAAAGCACATCCACATAAGCATTTTTATATACATTCCCACTCCTGAATCTGATTATCAGATCGTCTTCGACATTAATGTCCCTCACATTGCTTGGAACCGTATAACGCACGCCATTTCCTGCCTTGATCAGTATGGCCGGTTTACTATATTCCGGACCGTTGTACGAAACAAACTTTGCAGCACTTCTGCCAGCACGCGAAGATTCTTCCGATACATAGTCAACGAGATCATGTACATGCAAAACATTTCCGCATGAAAATATTCCGGGTACCGAAGTCTCGAAAGATTCATTTACAACAGGGCCATTCGTAGCCGGATTGATCTTAACGTCAGCTGCTCTGGACAATTCATTCTCAGGTATCAGTCCGCAAGACAGCAGCAGCGTATCACAGGTGATCTCCTGCTCCGTACCGGGTATGGGTTTCAATGAGGAGTCGACTTCTGCAATAACGACAGATGTAACTCTCTCCTTGCCCTTAATGTCTATAACCGTATGCGATAACAGCAACGGAATATTGAAATCATCAAGACACTGCACGATATTACGCTTAAGACCGCCTGAATAAGGCATTAATTCACAAACTGCCTTAACCTTTGCGCCTTCAAGTGTCATGCGCCGTGCCATAATGAGACCGATATCACCGGACCCCAAAATGACGACTTCCCTGCCTGGCATGTAGCCTTCGATATTAACAAGTCTCTGTGCAGTTCCGGCAGTAAAGATACCCGCAGGACGAAGTCCGGGAATATTTAATGCTCCACGCGGACGTTCCCTGCATCCCATACAGAGAACGATTGCATGGCACTCGACCTCAAAAACTCCTTCTTCAGAATTGATCGCAGTAACCTTGGATGATTCGACATCAAGAACCATAGTATTAAGCATATAGCGGATGTTAAGACCTGCGAGCTGTTCTTCAAATCTTGCTGCGTACTCAGGTCCGGTCAGTTCCTCATTAAATGTATGAAGACCGAATCCGTTGTGGATGCACTGATTCAGGATTCCGCCCAGTTCGCTGTCGCGCTCAAGGATAAGTATATCAAGTGAACTGTTTTCCTTTGCAGCTGCGATTGCTGCAGCCAGACCGGCAGGACCGCCGCCGACGATTACAATATCAGATCTCATCTTTAGTCCTCCCCGTCAGAATCTTTGAATTTCCGCCGTTCTTGGTAACCTCATCAAGCGGTATGCCAGTCTCACGGCTGATGATCTCCATTACACGCGGAGAACAGAATCCGCCCTGACAGCGCCCCATTCCGGCACGGGTCCTTCTCTTAACGCCATCAAGAGATCTAGCACCCAGAGGACGCTTAACCGCATCAATAATCTCACCTTCTGTTACTGTCTCACAACGGCATATTATCCTGCCATACTCCGGATGTTCCTTGATCAGCGCATTACGCTCATTTGCAGACATCTCGAAAGGCTTCTTTACGTCATGACATATCGGATTCCATTCCTTTTTGAGCGTCAAAGACAGTTTTGCAGAAACCTGTGACGCCATGTATTCTCCAATGGCAGGACATGCAGTAAGTCCTGGCGATTCGATGCCTACACAGTCAAAGAACCCAGGACAGTCAGATACTTCTTCCAAAATGAATTCACCGCTGTCTTCATGTGCGCGAAGGCCGGAGAAACCCGTAATTACCTGTCTTAACGGAACGCCTTCGACATTTCGGGCTGATCCTGCAGAAACCTGTGTTAATCCGTCAGCAGTAACCGGAGCTTCGTCCTTGTTGTCCGTATCTATTGCAGTAGGTCCAACGAGAGTGTTTCCGTGAACGGTCGGAGTAACGAGAATTCCTTTACCGAGCCTGGTCGGCTGCGGGAAAATAACGTGATTGACGAAGCCTTTCGTCGAACGGTCGAGCAGCATGTAATCACCTCTTCTGGGCGTTATGTGAAGTTTCCTGTCAGACACCATGTTATGCAGTTCATCAGAGTGGCACCCTGCGCAGTTTATAACGGCAGAGCACCTGTAAACCTCATCAGGAGCAGTAACCTCAAAATGGTCACCTTTCTTCTCAACAGACAACACCTTGCTGTCAAAAACAAAATCCACGCCATTCTGATTCGCGCACTCGGCAAGAGCGATGTTGAGTCTGAACGGACAGATAATACCGGCATTCGGCGCAAACAGAGCGCACACAACATTTTCAGAAATATTCGGCTCCATTTGGATAACTTCTTCGCGGCCTAATATCTTCATGTTGGGAACGCCGTTCGTTAATCCACGTTGGTATAATTCTTCAATTCCGGAACGCATGGACTCATCTGTGCATACAACCAGGGAACCTATCTGCTTAAACGGGATATCAAGTTCCTGGGCAAGAACGGGCATCATCCCGTTGCCTCGGATGTTCATCTTTGCCTTGAGCGTACCGGGCTTGGCATCGTAACCGGCGTGAACTATGCCGCTGTTTGCTTTCGAGGTGCCGGAGCAGAGATCTTCGTCCTTCTCAATTACGAGCACGCGGCATTCATACCTGGACAGTTCGCGTGCGATCGCTGCGCCCGTAACGCCTGCACCGATAATGATTATGTCGTAAGAATTATTCATGTTAAGTCACCTCACGAATGAATAATTACCAGGGATTAAGGTCTCCGTTGACAACAACCTTATCCCACTCCTTGTCACGAATGATATATATATAATATGCTCCCGAACGGGTATATTCATCAGCCTTCTCAGAATAAACGGAATCAAATCTACCCTCCGGAGAACGGATTACGCTGCAGGCAAATTTCCTTGTCGAATCAGGATATATCGCGTTGAGATCAATATCGGTATCAACATACTCAAAAGCAAAAGGATTATAGTTAACGCACTTGTTTCCGTACCTGACATTCCTGACCGCCATGGCAACATCCCTCGCCTGATCGGCTCCCGAAACACCCTCCAGATAACCGTTCGGATAAATACCGTTACAGGTAAGCAGCAGGTTCTCATAAGCTGACGAATCACAGAGATTCTGGACTTCGGTGATGTTCTGCGGATCAGAGATCCAGTTAAGATACACGAGACACGCCAGAGGATCGCTGCATGTAGCAGGAATATAGATCTTGGTCCCTTCTTCATTCAGATAATCTTCCTGCCATGATGTATACTCACCCTTCGAATTCTCGAAAGTATTTACGGCAACATAATCTGCCTCTTCACCACACGAACCGTGCAATGCATTTATATGTGAATCATTTCCGTTCTTATAGAGATAATCGTATTTGGCACAGAACGCACCGACATAGCCACTCTCAATTGCTTCGTAGGTTTCCCTGGTATAAGGTCTGACATTATAAAAATCAGAAGGAATCAGGCCTTCGAGATACCAGTCATTAAGGATCCTCAAACCGTCACTGTAGCCTTGCTGCGTTGCCCTGTTATAACCGTTGACATACAGATCCTTACTGCTGATATCAGGATCGTACATTGAATCAAAAAGAGGTTTTGCGCTTACTGAAGGATCACCATCAATAAAAAACGGGATCATCTTGTCAGAGTCATCACCCAACAGCAGATCAGCATTGTCACGGAATGCAATCAGACAGTTATGAAACTCTTCCCTCGTCGAAGGCTCTTTAAGTCCCAGTTTATCGAGCCAGTCAATTCTGATAAATGTAACACGAGCCTGGGGATCAGTATTCTTAGGTGACAGATACCAGACTTCAGATGCATCGTCAGAACAGGAATAAATATACTCATCACCCAACAGAACCGTCAGATCAGTCAGCGAGTCAGAATACTGCTTCAGATACGGCGCAATGTTAACTACCGAATTCATTCTGTAGTAAGTGGTGATCGTGTTATAAAGATCCAGATATGAGATGTCCGGGGAAGTACCCTTTACGAGATCGTACTGGTCAGCAACAACATAGGTAACGTCGATGTTTAATTCATTCAGAACTGAATCATGAATATATTGAGCACATTTAGATTCAATATCACTCTCCTGACCGACCATGACCGTAATGTGTCTGGTCGTTGCAAATCTCTTTCCATCAAAATCATCATTTGATTTTGCGCACGAACAAAGCGCGAATATCATCGCGAGAACAAGAACCAGGGATATGATTCTGCGGGATATCGTCATGGCGGTCTTATCCATAAACTTCACCCGTGTAATATCCTTCCGGATGTTTGTCCATCCTTAGCCTTACCGCCCTGTTTGTTCTTCCGTCGTTGATAACAGAACAACCTTTGGTTTCCGAATACCAGACTGAATATACTTTGCCGGCAACTGCATCATATTCAATTACCGCACTTCCATTTCCAATAAGCTGCTTTGTCTCATCACTTATCAGGATGTCAGTCATGCCGGACGAAGAAGGATCAACCGTATTGTCGTAATAGAAAGCATAATATGAATGAGCCTTCAGATTGTCTGAAGCATCATTCCAACTGATACCCGTAACTGATTCAAAATCTTCCGGACAGACAAGAACATCACCATACTGATCAGAACTCATCTGAGAGATAGTATCGCTACTTCCATTATCAAGACTCTTCTGGACCGATGCACATATCTCACCAGAACGTCTGTCCAGCTTATCAAGAGCATCGATCTTACCGAACCACTGCAAATTGATACTGGCAGCCGCAACACAGAGCAAAGCAAAAGCCGAGAATGACGAGAAAGCAACAACTTTAGGCTTCAGGAATTTAAAAACAGAAGAATTCTTCTCTTCATCATTAATATCGGCAAACAAAAGCAACGGGAAGAAATTATATGCGACCTCAGCGAAATGGTGTTCTTCAACACATGACAATGCGCAAACGGCCAATATTACGGCACCATAGACATACTTCTTATGACGCATCTGAATAACGGTCATGAAGCAGACATAGAACAGCAGGAGGATTATGCCGCTGCCGACCAGGATGTTCACATACGAGTTATCGATGAAGTTATAAAAACCATCAGCAGATGTATCGATTCCGTAGTTCGGGACATCCGAAGCAAACAGATGGATTCCATATTCAACCATTCCCCTGTGCCCGTAACTGAAACGGCTATGGAAAACCTTATTGAGGTTGTTTAACAGCGGATTTGAGAGAATAAATACAGCTGAGAGAATTATAGAAGCAGCAGCAAAAATAAGATAAGAAAACTTCGATAATGCTGATAATATCTTTCGAATGGCATTAACGAATGAATTATTCTCAGCTTCAGTAATCTTGTGGAACAGTTTAACAATGATTGCAAAGGCCAGGAGGATACCACAGCACAACAACAGATTGGAAGATCCCGTAAGCGAGTAAACAACGGCATTCAGAGCCGCAAGTGCGAATATCTCGCCCCAGGTTATCTTCTTGCCTCGAATCCACATGTATGCTGCGATCATCCAGAAATAATGAGCAGCGAGATCCGTCGAAGATCTGTTATTGATCTTGGGAACAAAGAGCGAATCCTTGAGATAGAAGAAATTGCGCTCCTGAATCTGCGTATTGAGCGAAGAAGGATCAACAATAAACGAAGTAATGATATTGCTTATGACCATTACGATATTGCCGGCAATTCCGCATCCAATGACACGGTCAGCATTAACGCCCAATGCTCCGGCCATTGCAAATGCCACGGTAGCAAATGCCAGATCGTCTTTGATCAGGAATGACAGACCAATCGAGGACAAAACAAATAACGCTGCTATAATCGCTTTCTTCTTATTGATTCCATACTCGATTACGAGCTTATAGATGGCAATTGCCAGGAACAGGAATGGCGCTATGTGAGAATAGTACCCACAGAAAAACGGCGTAACAAAAACCATGGAACAGGCAGTTTCAGCCATGTAAAGAAACAGGACGATCAGATAAATCACGTCAACATATTTCTTTATCTTATTGCCGGATGTAACAGCAATTGTGTTCATGCCTGCCTGTGCCTCTATCTATGTTATTCCTTCGCTTATATTTAATTATATAAAAAAGTGAGGCTGGATGCCTCACTTTCCTATCGCAAATCAAGTTTGTATTACTGACTTACTGATTCATGTAATGGATGTAATACTGCTGCAGATCGTCTCCATACAGGGTATCAAGATCCGGATTCTCGGCTCTGTAAGAGTTTACTTCGAAGCTCTCGATTCCCTGCTGGCCCTCTGACATGCCGTTCTCAACAAAATACTCGAGCGTAGCGTCATCGTCATTACCGAACTGAGCCTTAACATCAGGGTAATTCGCTGTATAGAAGTAATAATCGTAAACCTTGGAGTAATCCGTGCCGTTATATACAGTGGTTGCGCCTACGATCTCCGTGCAACCCGTTCCGTCTCTGCCCTCGAAATATCCCTGAATGCGGTAATGCCAGTAATATCTGGTAATGTCATCACCAAAGGCTCTCCGGAGGTCCGGATACTGCAATCTGTAACTCTCCACATCGAAAGTACCGATCGCCTGATGGCCTGCTGCCATTCCGTACTCAACAAAGTATGCCAGTGCACCTATGTCGTCATCACCATACAATGTCTTCAAATCAGGATAATTATCCATGTAGTAGTTAAAATCATATACTTTCGCATAGTTAACGCCATTGTATACGGTCGTTGCTCCGACCAGTTCGGTGCAGCCCGTACCGGCTCTGCCTTCGAAGCATCCCTGAATACGGTAATGCCAGTAATACTTAGTGAGATCATCACCAAATGCATTTCTGAGATCAGGATACTGACGCTTGTAGCTCATGACATCGAAGTTTGCACATGCCTGCTGACCTTCCGCCATGCCGTGCTCAACGAAATACTTAAGTGTAGCTACGTCATCCATGCCATACTCCGCTTTGACTTCAGGGTAGTGGTCGATGTAGTAGTTATAATCGTAGACCTTAGAGTAGTTCGTTCCGTTATATACGGTAGTAGCTCCTACAACCGTATCGCAGCCGGTACCTACACGGGACTCCTTATATCCCTGGACACGGTAATGCCAATAATACCATGGGAGACTATCGCCAAAGGCATTTCTGAGATCAGGATACTGACGCTTGTAGCTCATGACATCAAAGTTTGCACATCCCTGGTGACCTTCAACCATGCCATGCTCAACGAAATACTTCAGAGTCGCTACGTCATCCTTGCCATATTCGGCCTTTACATCGGGATAATGATCGATGTAGTAGTCGTAGTCATAAACAAGAGCATAATTAACTCCGTCAAATACGGTCGTGGCACCGACAACTCTGTCACAGCCGGTACCTGAGCGGCCTTCGAAATATCCCTGGATGCTGTAATGCCAATAATACCTGGCGAGATTATCTCCAAAGGCATTTCTGAGATCAGGATACTGTCTCTTATAACTCATTACATCGAAGCTGCCGATCGCCTGCTGTCCTTTGGCCATTCCCGTCTCGACAAAATGCTTCAGCGTCGCGACGTCATCATCACCGTACTTGGATTTGACACTTGGATAACGGCTTACATAGTAATCGTAGTTATAGACTTTCGAATAGTCGAAACCATTGTATTTGGTTACGCCGCCAACCAGCTCATCACAGCCTGTACCGTTCCTGCCTTCATCACAGCCCTGGATACGGTAATGCCAGTAATACTTGGTAAGATCTTCTCCGTAAGCATTTCTGAGGTCAGGATACTGACGCTTGTAGCTCATGACATCGAAGCTGTCAATTGCCTGCTGGCCCTCAGCCATTCCATAGTCGATGAAGTACTTCAATGTGGCAATATCGTCGTTTCCGCACTTCTCTTTTACTTCCGGATACTTATCAATGTAATAGTAGTAATCGTATACCTTGGAATAATCGGCACCGTTATATTTCGTTGTTGCACCAATAATATCCGTGCATCCGGTTCCGTCGCGGTTCTCATTATAGCCATAGAAATTGTAATGCCAGTAATACTTGGCAAGATTATCTCCATACGCATTTCTGAGATCGGGATATTGCATCTTATAACTGTTGACGTCGAAATTCTCAGAAGCTCTGAGTCCGCTGCTCATACCCTGTTCAATGAAGTGCTTCATGTACTTATACGGGTTGTCACCGCACTTGAAATAGAGCTCCGGATTATTATTTTTATAATATTCCAGCGAGAAAATACGGCTTCCCTGTCTGTTCTCTTTGACACCATAAGTAATATAGTGATTCCAGAGTTTATTGGAATCATATCCGTACTTGCTCTTCAGATCAGGATTTGAATCAGCGTAGTACTTCGAATCAAAAACAAGTTTAAACGTCTGATTGTCAGGACTTCCGATCGGGGCTTCGGCAATATTCCATGAATTGTAATAAGCACACAGCTCATAGTTATCCTTCCCGCTGATCACGGAATCACCACTGTAGTAATTCTTATAAAACTTCAGGTCAAATTCCTCAGATGCCCTTCTGCCGGCGTCAATGCCGGTATTGATCCAGTCAACTCTGAGCGCCAGTGGCGTATTCCTTACTTTATTCTTGAGATCAGGATTATGTTCAAGATAATAATCCGGATCGAAAGTCTTCCTTGTATACTCATTGTTATATCGCCAGGGATTCTCAGGTTCATCATCAGTAGGATCCCAACAGCAGTAATCATTGGGAGCTTTTCCAATCTTAATGCCCAAAGGTTTTCCGAGCGGACCCGGATCATCACTGGCATAGAACGTTACAGGCGTACCCCATGACAGATTGTCATAGAGCCATTCGGCATCCTCAACCGCAAGCCTTACGCAGCCTGCAGAACATGTCGTGCCGAGCTTGTCATATTCCCACCACTCGAGATCATCATTATTTCTGCTGCAATAAGGAACGGAGTGGAACCAGATGCTGCCGGTGATTATCGTACAGAACTGACCCCAGACACCACCCTTAAGAAGTGCCCAACGGTATGTTGTTGAAGTGTAATACGTTCCACTGTGAGGTGTAGCAGAACCGGTAGAGCACAAAAATGCCTTTACCGGAACATCGTCATCAAAGAGAGTTACTACATTTTCCTGATAGTTAATATACAAGTGATATCCGCTTCCGGCAGATACAGGAAAAGAAGTACTGATCACGATTGCCAACATTACAAACAAGGAAAGTGCTACTCTTATCGAATGTTTTCTCATAGGAATATTCCTCACTTTATCAGACGGGATTAATCAATTATTCCTTATATTATTTCACAAAATTATTATATTGCATATAAAAAAAGCGCCGGCCTTAAAAGTTTGGCCAGCGCTTTACATCAATATCTGAATTTTCCTTCTGCAACCGCTTTCAGGTGTTCGCCATATGGGCTCTTTCCGTAAGCTTTTGCACTTTCCATCAGTGTTTCTTTATCAATGAATCCGTTGATGTATCCGATCTCCTCAGGAGCCGATATCATGACGCCCTGTCTGCTCTGAACCATCTCAACAAACTCGGCGGCCTGCAGTAAACTCTGCATCGTTCCTGTATCAAGCCATGCGAAACCGCGGCTTAATATCTGTACATCAAGAAGTCCATCATCTAAATACATCTCATTGAGTGTAGTAATCTCAAGTTCTCCGCGTGCAGATGGTTTAACCTGATTTGCTCTGTCAGATACGCCCGCAGGATAAACATAAAGACCCGTTACTGCATAATTGCTCTTAGGATTCTCAGGCTTTTCTTCAATGGAAATAGCGTGACCATCTTTGTCGAACTCAACCACACCGAAACGCTCCGGATCCGGTACATAGTAACCAAATACCGTAGCTCTGCCGTTATTCTCTGCGTTCTCTACTGCAGCCTTGAGGATCTTTCTGAATCCCATGCCGTAGAAGATGTTGTCGCCAAGGACCATTGCACCAGCTTCACCGTTAAGGAACTCCTCACCGAGAATGAATGCCTGAGCAAGTCCATCGGGACTAGGCTGAACCTTATATGAGAGCTTGATGCCAAACTGGCTGCCATCACCCAGGAGAGCTTCAAATCTGGGAGTATCAACAGGTGTAGAGATAATGAGGATATCTCTGATTCCTGCGAGCATAAGCGTAGACAGCGGATAGTAGATCATCGGCTTGTCATAGACAGGCAGCAACTGCTTGGATGTTACCTTTGTTAACGGATAGAGGCGTGTGCCTGAACCACCGGCTAATACTATTCCCTTCATTATGAATTACCTCCTGATATCAGAGCCACTTAGCTGCCCACGAGAAATCCTGTGTAGCGAATCCTTCGTGTTTCTCATCCTTCTCACTGGTCTTATAAGGAACGTCGAGCTTCGGCCAGTCTACTGCAATTGTCTCATCGTTCCACGGAATGCCACCTTCAGAAGTGGGATCGTAAACATCCGTGCACTTATAAACGAACTCTGCAGTATCAGACAATACGAGGAAACCGTGAGCAAAGCCTTCAGGAATGTAGAACATGTTCTTCTTCTCTGAACTTAAAGTAACACCTACCCACTGACCATATGTCTCGGATCCGGGTCTTACATCTACTGCTACGTCGAACACTTCGCCGTGAGTAACTCTAACGAGCTTGCCCTGTGTATGATCCTTCTGGAAATGAAGACCTCTCAGAACTCCTCTTGTACTTGAGCTCTCATTGTCCTGAACGAACTCCTTATCGATTCCCGCTGCAGCGTAATCACTCTTCTTGAATGTTTCCATGAAGTAGCCGCGGTTATCGCCAAACACCTGGGGCTGGATAATTAAAACTCCGGGTATCTTAGTCTTCTCAAATGTAAATGCCATTACAGTTCTGCCTCCGCCAAATATCTTCTGACTGCGTCCTGCCAGTCAGGCAAAGGTGTAAAACCTGATTCAACCAGTTTGGACTTATTAAGTCTTGAGTTGAACGGTCTTGCAGCCTTCGAGAGTCCGTATTCTTCCGTAGTTACGGGAATGACGTTTGTGGTAAGACCATACTGCTTATAAAATTCTACGCAGAAGTCGTACCATGAGATATATCCGCCTTCGTTTGTTGCATGATAATATCCGTATTTCTCGGTCTCAACCATGTCAACGAGAAGTCTGGAAAGATCCAAAGTATAAGTAGGTGTACCGATCTGGTCATTAACAACGCGTACCGTATCGTGCGTCTTACCTACATTGATCATTGTCTTAATGAAGTTCTTGCCGTTAAGTCCGAAGACCCATGCAATTCTTACGATGAAATATTTCTCGAGTGTACCGGACACAGCGAGCTCACCATCAAGTTTGCTCTGTCCATATACATTAAGAGGAGCATAACATTTGTCATCAGGTTCCCAAGGTCTGTCACCTTTACCGTCGAAAACATAATCAGTTGAGAGGTACAGCATCTTTGCGTCAACTGCCTTTGCAGCGTCAGCAATGTTCTGTGTTCCTTCAGCATTGATGGCATGAACCTTTGCCTTGTTCTCTTCATCCTCGGCAGCATCTACCGCAGTCCACGCTGCACAGTGAATAATGACATCAGGTCTGATCTCTTCGATTACAGATAAAACTGCATCTCTGTCTGTAATATCAAGCTGTACATAAGGGCTGGAAGTTACTGCACTGCCATCAGCTACACCTGAATAGACGGGCTGAATATCTGAACCAAAAGCCTCATAGCCTCTGGCTACTGCATTATTTACAACATCATGACCTAACTGGCCGCAAACACCGGTTACAAATAATTTCATCTTATATCTCCGTAATTATCTGTTTCCGTACATCTTCTCGTAGTAATTCTGGTACTCACCGGAAACGATCTCTTCCCACCAGGACTTGTTATCGAGATACCACTGAATGGTCTTCTTGATACCGTCAGCAAACTTTGTCTCAGGGAGCCAGCCAAGCTCGTTATGGATCTTGGTAGGATCGATTGCATAACGGAGATCGTGACCCTTACGGTCTGTTACATAAGTAATGAGGCTCTCATCTTTGCCAAGCTCCTTGATGATGAGCTTAACGATGTCGATGTTAGCCATCTCGTTATGGCCACCTACATTGTAAACTTCACCGATCCTGCCCTTACGTACGATGAGATCGATAGCCTTGCAGTGATCTTCAACATAGAGCCAATCACGGACGTTCTTACCTTCTCCATAAACCGGAAGCGGCTTGTCGTTAAGGCAGTTAGCGATCATCAAAGGAATCAACTTCTCAGGGAAGTGATAAGGTCCGTAGTTGTTTGAACAACGTGAGATCGTTATCGGAAGTCCGAATGTTCTGTAATAAGCCTGAACCAAAAGATCAGCACCGGCCTTGGATGAACTATAAGGGCTTGATGTATGAATAGGTGTTGTCTCAGTGAAGAACAGATCAGGACGGTCCAGAGGAAGGTCTCCGTAAACCTCATCCGTACTTACCTGATGATATCTGACATTACCGAAAGCACGGCATGCATCCATCATGGTTGCCGTACCAATGATATTTGTCTGAAGGAAAACGCCCGGATCTTCAATGCTTCTGTCAACGTGAGACTCAGCAGCGAAGTTTATTACTACATCAGGCTTTTCCTCTTCAAAGAGCTTGAATACGCCTTCTCTGTCACAGATATCAAGCTTAACAAATCTGAAATTGGGATTATCCATAACAGGAGCCAATGTACTGAGATTTCCGGCATATGTAAGCTTATCAATACAAACAACCCTATCTTCAGGATGTTCCTTGAGATGGTAATGTACGAAGTTTCCGCCGATAAAACCTGCGCCGCCAGTTACGATAATAGTACTCATGATTCTTTCCTTCTTTCAAAATATCTTCTGTATTATATTATTCAAATATCTTTTATTAAGTAGTGAAATTACCCAAATCAGTAAAAATTATATAAATTATTATATAAAAATCGGTTTTATTTGTTTTCGAACAGTAATTCAGCAAACTTAAAATCCAGCTCGGTATCAATATCAACACTTCTTTCAGGACTCATAACATATGCAAAACTGCCTGATTTATATAGGAATTTGTCTTCTTTAAACTTATCGATATTAACGATGTAAATTGCACCGTTGAGCCTGTAGAACTTTTTGCCTGCCTGACGCTGCTTAATATTCTCAGGATCAATGAAACCGACAAATTCATTATTCTCAGGCAGATGTCCGCACCATAACGGAGAATGCTCAGCTTCACATACGGATACAACTGCAAAAGATGCTTTCTCATTGTAAAGCTCATAAGCAGCTGCAATATCATCTGATGTCCTTAACGGAGATGTCGGCTGCAAAAGACAGAATGTATCGAATTCCCTGCCGAGCTTCCTGTAACCTTCAAGAACCTCATTGACCATATCCCAAGAACTTGCAGTGTCACTTGATGTTTCTGCGCTGCGCAAAAAAGGTACAGATGCGCCATAATCTTTGGCGACAATGGCATACAGATCAGAATCCGTTGATACCATTACCTCATCAAAACATCCGGATTTTAATGCAGCTTCGATCGTATATGCCATAAGCGG
>Ga0265298_10004875_pt1 | contig 17006 bp, 17 predicted proteins | sample AusTroGonzalo_MG_3_FD_193486 | JGI IMG/M metagenome (GOLD analysis project Ga0265298, IMG submission 193486) | Bovine rumen microbial communities from tropical cattle in Woodstock, Queensland, Australia - Gonzalo_01 | ecosystem: Host-associated > Mammals > Digestive system > Stomach > Rumen ... | reverse complement strand
TGGAATATGATCTTATACACAGAGTCGTCGAGACTCTCGGCTTCTTTTTCAACATCCGCCTTGTAACCCTCAAGGACTTTGGATGAACCCGTCGCCGTTATTTGCCTGTCATTATCAAGAAGCTCCTGCTGCTTTTGTATCGCTACATCGAGTATGTCAACATATCCTGTTTTGAGGCTTGACCCTTTTTCATTGTATGCAGATTTCATCTCCGGAACAATTTCGATAATCTGCGAACAAAGGCTTAAATACCTCTCATACTCATCATCGGTAAGGCTGATGTTTTCGCCGTATCTGTTCACGCCTTCTTTGAGCGTATTGAACTCCTCGGCCATATCCTCGAGCGACTTTTTGTTTGATGTGGCCGCTTTCGATACCTCTGCGTGCGTGTCGTATATCTTATTTGCGCCTTCGATCAGGCTGTTGATATAGTTATTCCACGCGTTCATGGCAATCTTGTAGATTGCTATACCCGCAGAAATGCCAATAGTAAACTTGCCGATCGATGTGGACGCGAATGACTTGAGTACGTTTCCTGCTCCGGTTGCAATTGACTTCAACTTATTAAGAGCGCCGGTAAACGAAAATGTCTTAAGGGATGCGTTTTCCATCCCTTTAATGACACCATCCATTTCATTTGCGAGATCTTCACCGATGCCAATGTCGCCAATCTTGCTTTTAATTGATGCTCCGGCGAGCTTCTTTGCAAAAACACCGAGGCCAGAGATAACTTCTTTGATAGAGTTAATCTTGGACGCAGTGTCTCCTTTCGCGCTACCGAGAATATCAAGAATTGTGTTCGTGGCCTTTGTGGCCGTCAGCGTTGTCTGAATGGATTTGACAATACCAACAATTGTTGTCAGTGTCGGAATCATAAGGCCCATCTTGGAAATCCACGTAACGGCGTCGGCTATTGCCTTTGCAATATCGATGAATGTCTTCACAAGTCCGCTGTTGATAATGGAGTTCGCCATGGTTTCGAAAGATGCCTGGAGTTGCTTCGTTTTACCTTCTATGCTGTCGAGGTACTTTTCATTCTCTCTCCATGCGGAACCGGTTGAATCTGCGGCTGTCGCAGCAGCTTTCTCGGCGTCTCCAAAGTTCTTGATAATGGACGCAAGTACGTTTGCGTTACGCTTTCCGCCAAGCATTTCGAGGATGCGCGCCTGATTGATCTCAGACTGCTCCCCAATATCCTCCCAGATTTTGGAAAGCTCCTTCAGTACCTGATATGTGGATTTGAATTCATGGTCATTCAGCTGAATATCAAGCTGATTCCCGGTCAGAGCAAGGAGCTCCTGCCTGAGTTTTGCCGTTGATTCAGCCATGCCGTCAGTCGCAATGCCGGCCTCTTCGGCCTCCGTTTTTGCGCTGCGGTAATACATGCTCAATGTTTTCAGGGCGGTTCCGACAACCTCGGGGTTCTGTATAACGTCATTTGCGGCAACAATCAAGCCAATTGATTCTTCGAGTGAGTTGCCGGCGGTTGAAAGCGCAGCAGCCGAACGCTGCAACGCCTCTCCGATGCCCGCAGAACTAATCGCGAAGCGGTTTCCAACCTCATTAAACATATCGATGATTTCCATCGCGCTATATGTTTCGTCGCCAAACGCTTTCATTGTTGAAATCAGCGAGGCCGTCGCTTCGTCAATACTCGCAAGCCCATCGCCTATGTTCATATAAACGAGGCTTGCTTCTGCGAGTTCGGTTGCTTGTGATATGTCATATCCAAGACGGCTGAAGTCTGCCACGGCGTTTATGGTGTCTGATAACTTAGCGCCTGCGTTTGTCGCCATCTTGGTTGCATTGTCATAGAATTTCTCATACGCGGTTGCCGTAAGATCTGTAACCTTCCGCAATTCTGTCATTGCAGAATCAACTTCTTTTACGGCTGTTACCGCTTTCTTGAATGTGCTTATCACCTTTGTAAATGACCGGGTGACAAGTGACCATCCACCGAATTTTTCCCATCCCGCCTTCATCTGCTGGAAGAATGATTTTCCGGCAATACCGGCGTTTCTTGATTCGTCAGCAATCTCCTTTATGCGCTGGCGTACTGCCGCAAGGCTTGACTCAGAATCAATTGCACCGGTCTGCAGGCTGAGCAACATGCTGTCGATCTCGGCCTTGTACGTTTTGTATATTCCTGGGTTATTGATCTTAAGACTGTTGAGCTGATTCAGCGTGTTTGCAACGCCATTTGACAATCTCGCAGCTGCAGCTTCCGCATTTGATGCTTCTTTGCTTGCGGACGCAACATTGTTGTACTCCGTTTTGAGCTGAACAAGTGCGTTGATCTTCTCTCGAATTTGAGCAAGAATGTTGCCAACATCTCCTGCTTCTGCTTCCTTCGCCTGCTGTATGAGGTCGAGAAGTTCCTGATACTGCGCTTTGTATGTCGCAATATGTTCGGCATTCCCGGTCTTCAGTGCGCTTTCGCCGTTTAAGCCAATCGCGGTCTTTTCAAGTCCGGCGATCTGCTTTGCTCTTGCCTCTGCGGATCTTGCAGCCTCTTTATCGGCGGCAGCCTGTTCTTTGGCTGCTTCCAGTTCAGCCCTGCGCTTTGCAACAGCATTCTCAAGTGCGCCGATCTCCGCGTTGATCTGATCCATGGTTGCCTGCTTGGCTTCGCCAGTCTCAGTCTTTGCGCGCGAAATCAGATCGTTGATCTCCTGAATCTTTGAGATGTATCCATCAAGCCCGTCCTTTGCGAACAGGTCTGATGTCTTTGTGCCAACACCGACTTTCGCGAGACGCGATTCGTATGATTTCAGGATACTGTTCTGCGCGTTCGCAGCATCCTGTTCGGCTGCTGCGCGTTCCTTTGCCGCAAGGGCGGCTTCGTTGTTTGCGTTTACAAGCCCCTGCAGTTCGGTGATCTGTGCATGGATGGCTGTTACAGCCTGTGCAGCGTCTTCTCCGGTAAGTTCGCGCGCACGCAGAATGGCCTGCGCAACTTCGTCCCATTTCTTACCGTACTCTGTCAGTGCTGTCTGATCTGTAAACTGAATGTTCTTAGCGCTGACGCTCAGCGCTTCAAGCTGTTTTCTCGCCGCATCAAGTTCTTTTGCATAAGCCTGTGATGTCGCTTCGTCGGCCGCCTGCGCCAGTGCAATCCGCTGTCTCTCCTGTTCTGCTTCAACTGAGCGATAGGTAATCAACTGCTGCATCAGCGCAATCTGCGTTGACAGTGTCGCAGCGCCAGACTGCCTGTCCGTGCCGGACATGTTCTTGACGGCCTGCATCATAACAAGAAGCTTCTGGTATTCTGCTTCCGCCTGTTTAATGGATTCTGCGTCAATGAAGTTTGTTTTGTTCGCGATACTCTGACCCATCTTGGTCAGTTCCGCGTCCATTCTTGCGATTTCCTTATTGACTGCGGCCAGATCGACCTTCGTTAACGAACTTGTCGCGTTCTTAACCGCATTCTGTATGCCGGACATTGCCCGGTCTGATATTTTTACATTATCTATCGTTACGCCGACTTCGCTTCCAACACGCTTCAGCATATCGTTGACAGAACGTTTGAAGCTTGCCTCTGCGGATTTCATCAGCTCGATGTTCTTGATCTGCAGTGTCTTTGAATCCTTGATGGACTTCAGAAGCTGGTCTACGGATCTTTTGAACTCACCAATTCCGCTCTGGTCGAGTTTCGGCTTAAATTTAATGCCACTGTTTTTTGCCATACTGATTCACCTCACATATGACAATCACGGCAGTCGCCGCGTTGTATTCTTAATGCCTTGTCATCACCTCCAAACGGAGTACGTGATCTATTCAATATCCGAGCCGTTTCAGCCCGCGCTCAAATGCGGCCTCAACGGCACCGCTTGTATCCACTTCTGCCTGCGCATTCTGAATTGCAGGACGCGCAAAGGCAATCGGCCACATCCTTCCCGGATGTGTTCCGAGCATCTCCAGAAACGCACCGTGCCCGTACGGAACCCACGTGGATCCGACGGTTGACTGGTTCGGCTTTGCGTCTGATGTGACAAACATTGTGTTTCCTTCGATGATTTCCTTGTAGATGTTGCCCGGATCAAGCAGCGAATTGCGCCTTGCGTACTGGTACCCTTCGCCAACGTCCCGCCAGCCCGGAAGGATATATCCGTGTATCTTTTCGTGCGGCGTAATCGTTGGTGTATACGCACCGTAAATGTCTGACGCGATGTGCTTCAGAAGGATCTTCTGCATCTCATCTGCCACTTCGTGCATCAGGATATTTTGTACATCCTTCTCATCCACAAACTGTCCGAGATCTCCGGATCCGAGCATTTGTTCTATTTCTTCGAGCGTATAATCTCTTGTTTTCACTTCTTACCACCAGACATTCCCGGCAGTTCCTTGATCATTTCTTCCAGATCTCCGCTGTCGAATACGTCAACCGCGTCCTGAACAATGTTCATCAGCGCGTTGACCTGCGTCAGCAGTTCCTTCACCTGCCGCAGCGCGGTGGAATGGAACATATGCTGTCTTGCAACAAGCCTCTCGCGTGCCGACGCCCAGATGTATTCCAGCTGCTCACTGTCGATATACCCCGCAACCATCTCATACAGGCGGTTCGCTCCACACACGGCGGCGTAACCGATCTCCGGATCCTCCGGTGCTTCGATGCCGCAGTATGCGCTGATAATCAGCATCTTGCCGGCATAGTCGAGCGCCTCGAATGAAACTTCGCTTTCATCCTCGTTTGTGCAGGTATCAACGATTGTCTTGACGAGAGACAGCATCTCCTCGAAACCGATTCGGCTCTTCACGTCAACGGTCATGCCGCCGCCGATATCAACGATCGCTGTTCCGAGAGGGAACTGCTTCGCTACTTTTTCAAAGATATTCTCAACGGGCTCAACGATCTTCAGCTCCGGCTTCTTTGCCGCAGTCTTTTTCGGGGCCGCTTTCTTTGCAGTTGTTGTTTTCTTTGTGGTTGTCTTTGTAGTTGCCATATGGTTAATCCTCCCTTATATCCTTGGCGTACTTCGTACAGACGCCGTTCACAATCTCTTTTTGAACCCTGCCTTCTTTCGAACGCTGCAGGATACTACAGTTTCGTTTGTATCTTCTACAACCGACGCAGATGGATTCAAAAGCTTCCATCTGAGGGGCATTGTCAAAAACCCCTACGTATTGGACTGGGCTGATTGTTAACTCAATCCTTGGATTCTCTGTGTCATAGCAGATCTTCTGTACGCGCTCGCATGCCGTGTTGTCGTCAATCCAGATCAGTCCCGTCTCGGTGATCGCGTCGAACATGCACTTCCAGTAGTTGTTGGCATCCATGTCCACTCTGGGAAAATAAAAAACAGCATCCACGTAGTAATGCTGGTTCTTGTCATGGAGCGGATGCCACTTCTGCCTGAACACTTCATGGCGCACATACTTGATGAAATCCTGCTGATACTTTGCCGCTTCCCGTGTCTTGTATGACATTGCCAGCGGCTTTCCATTCCGCATGATCGCCCGGTACGAAAGATAGTGGTTTACGGACGGCGGAATCGGTGACACCAATTTCAATTCTTGCTTTCGTCCTGAACTCATAGATTATCTATTGTTTTCTGACGCGATTTCCGCAGTCTCTCCGCGAGTGCGACTCTTTCTTCATCCGACATATTGCAGCGCTTTTTCGGCTGAATTTTCATATATGATGCAGGAATCTTCGCGTAGACGCATCCGTCGTTATCTTCGGCGTGCCGGATGATCTGCACTTCGTCAGGGTACTCCTTTGCAAGTCTCTCGATTTTGTTGCGCCATTTCTTCTCATCAGACGAAAAGTAAGCCCATTCGCCTGTGTAATTGCAACATGTTTCCACGGTTGCCTCCTTGCATTCTTTTCGAAAAGGAAGGGAGGGTGAGACCAACTCGCCCACTCTCCCTTCCTATATTATTTCTTGTCCTCTTGACTTTCTGCATCCTGCTGTTTGCGGGACTCCACGATCTGTTCATGGTAAACCAGATAATGTTCCCTGCAGCAGGCAACGTCCTGCCAGCGGAAACTGCCGCGCCCGGGTGTTGCGCAGGCTTCGTACGCCTTACCGCACACCCGGCATACGCGTTTGACTCGATTCATCGATCAGTTGCCGTTACTGGGCGTCCTCGGCATCCACACCGAACACGGTGTATGTCCAGAGCTCTCCGCCCTTCACGCCGCCGCAGTTGGAGCCGGCCAGGGATTCGGCTTCGAAGCCGTGGGTAACCTGGTCGCCGCCCAGCTCGATGGAGAATTCGCCGGAGAAGTCAGCCTTCGGGATGTAGAACTGCACATGGTACTCCTTGCCGCAACGATCTTCGCCGGTGGCGTCGATGTACAGCTGCAGCTTGCCGGAGTACTTGTCGGACATGTTGGTCAGCACAGCGCCGGGGATATTCCGGGTGTAGAACACCACGATCTCGGTGCCGTCATCGAAAGCGTCTTCCACGAAGGACAGTTCCTTGGTGGTAGGATTGTAAGCGAACTTACCTTCAGCCGCAGCCGCAGCCTGCTCCAGCTTAACGCCGCAGGAACCATCGCCGTTCTTAATGTACAGAGCTTCGATTTCCTTACCGGCTTCGCCAGCAGCAATGTATGTGGTCTTCGCTTTGTCGCCCTCGATCGCGATATAGTCAGTCCACGCGACAGGGGTGCTTTCTTTCATTTCGAATTCGCTACCAGTCTGGACTTCCAGCATGCCGGCAGAGATCAGACCGTTGGTACCGGACACGGTAACGGCCTTGTTCCGCTTCAGGGAGCTCAGTTTACGGCCGCCCTTACCGGTGATGTCCTGCTTGTCCTGCGTATTCGCGATGGTGGCATTCTGCAGTTCATCCATGATGAACGCGGGCTCGCCATCCAGCTTAAACGCAGAAATGGTATCCAGAGAAGTCAGGGTGATATCAGCAATGCTCAGCATTTTGACATTCCTCCTTATGTTTCTGTGTTCGTTAGTATCCAACTACGCTCATCCATATCAAGCTTGTCAAACTGAACTGTTCCGGCATAGACGCCGATCATCGTCTTGTCGAACTTCACCTTGTGCGTTACTTGTTTCAGACTTGCATAGAATTGGTAGATGCTTATGTCCCTGACGGACATATAGTTGTACGGAAACTCTGCGGTGTTCACCAGAGCAACGATCAGATCCTCGATCTGTGAATCCGGCTGTTTCTGCCGCTTTTTCCGCCTGAGTTTCTTCCGCGCCTTCTCAAGCATGTAGACGCGGGCTTCCTCGTTGCCCGGAGTCTTTTCGGTCTTCGGGATATTGAGGATTTTTCTCAGGCATGCGCATATCTGGCCGTGAATCGCACGGTCTATGGTAATGTCGTTTTCTTCGTCGTGAAGCACAAGGTCGCCGTTCTGATTGTTGATAACGGTCTTGAACTTCGAAAGATCGAGATCGCCGAAGACAAGCGACGTGTCCATTTCGCGCAGATGCCCGAATAAAAGACAGAACAGTTCAAAAGCCGTAATCTTTGTGAAGTCGATGCCATTGTCATCGAGCTGCACCATGAGATCATAGGGCGTCGCGATGATCGAATAAACGATCTCGTAGTACGTGTCCTCATTCTCAAGCACCTCTCCGACGGTCGGAATCCTCACATAGATCCTGTCGTTGATGTTGTATCTGTCTGCGTACAGCAGTTTTGGCATTGATTACACGCCCTTTTTCCGGTTTGCGGGGGTCGGCTTCATTCCCGGTGAGCGGTTGAAGTCCTTCGTGTAATACACCATTTCCCTTCCAAGGTAGTCAGTGGTTGGTATAAATCTGCCAACGGGGCCGAGCTCAAGCTCGCCAAGCCCGTAAAACCTGTTCCCGTTCAGCATCTTATCGATCTCGCAGGTGATGGCGTCCGTCAGACAGCCCTTCGCCTTTGTGCGCATTTTTGATTTGTGCGCCATGACCCAGATATAGATGACGGGATAGTAGAATGTTTTGTTCGGTGCCTTCATGATGTCCACGTCGAAACACACGAACGTCCTTGAGTTATTCTCTGTTTCGGGAATATACTGGAAAGGATAGACCTGCGTATACGGGAGATCGCGGTTCGGAACCTTCGGATTCTCATCCCCGGTTACGAGCTTCACAATCTCCTGATTGCTGCACAGATCCATCATCAATCTGTTCTTGTAGTCATAAAACTCTTGAAGTTCCATCTATTTACAACCAACCTCCCTTTTCTTCCTTGGAATCTGTGCCATCCGGATGCTCACCATCCGGCTCGTCGTTCGGCACATCGCCGTCAACGATATCCCAGTTACCGTCCATTGCTTCCTTCAGATAGTAATACGGGAACACAGGAACGATACTGGCAGCAGACCCGTCCTCCATGCGGCTCTTGAAGTCGGCGATACGGCGCTCGGTGTCGTCGTCGTCCGTCAGCTGAACCTCGTTCAGGATGAACCGGAAGACGCCCTTGCCTTCGTATACGTTGAAGAGCTTGTTGGATTTCGTGATCTGATACGCCGTGACGAAATCGGAGTCTTCGTCATCGATCAGGAAGCGAAGACCACGGCACAGTTCTATGGTTTCAGGATCCTTCGCGATCGTAACGGCCATACGACCGTCGCCAATGGTCAGGAATTCCTTGGTGCGTTCGCCGATCAGGTACTTCGTGCCGTCTTCCACGACACACCATTTCTCGCGGATCTCGCCCGTTTTCTGGCTGACCCAGCGCAGGATGTGGTTGCACTGGCGCATAATGCCGCGCTGGTACACCTGATCATCCGGGTCAACGTCAGTAATGAGCCATTTGTTGTCCGCGAAATCGACGAGACCGCCATGCACGAGATGCTCACCGGGCATCGAAGCGATTTTCTTGTAACCGCTCTGTGCGTGACGGGTGATGGAAAGGGTCTGTTCTTCCCCGTCCACCAGTACGCGCCTGCATGAGGGAGAGTCGAGAAGACGACGCCCGATGGCAGCGCGTGAATGGTTGACCCACATATCGCGCTTCGTCTGTCCTGTTAAGTCCATCCGTTCGCGATAGGCGTCCCATGCCTTACCCATACAGCGTCACCTCCACGCCTTGCTTAGCCGGCGCTGTATTTCTTCTGGAGCCTCTTGATGATATTGATCGCCTTAAACACGTCGCTTCTTACAGTCTCCGTGGTGACGTCAGGATGATCAAGGAAGAACTGCAGGATCCCGCACAGGGTGATATACTGCCCGTCATCCTGCCACTCCAGCATCAGTTCCTTCATGCCGAGAAGCTCGCGCAGGAGGGAACCGATATATTGTGAAAGCGTTGCGGAGTTGTTCTCCTTCATCGGGAGAATCTTATAGAACTGGTTGATCAGTTCATCCACACGCGATTTCTTCATTTTCCTGCTGAAATCCGTACCATACTTTGTCATATGTACAGATCCGTAAGATCACCGTGATCGTACGAATACTTACGCAGTCTCGCGGTGAAATCTTTCTTGCATTGATCATAGGCCAGCTTCACCTGTTTCAGCAGCTCAGCAGGAGAATATGTGCTGAAATCAGCGGTGTTCAGTTGGTTCTTCAGGTTCTCTTCGGCATACATAAACTGTTTGAACCAGTAGAAAACCATGCCGTCGGAAATGATGTCGATGAATTCGAACTCATCGATCTCATTCTTCATGGCAACAGTCTCCTCTTCGTCGTTAAAAGCCTCGATTGGCTCCCGGCAGACAGTGGAAAACTGGTTGATCGCATGCTTCATGTAGCCGTCCACAATCTCGTTGCGCGTGGACTGTGGAAGTGAGAGAAACTTGTATTCTGTGATCTTCTGCAGGAAATCATTGAATATGCGGTCATAGGAAACGACCATAGTCATCGCCTCCTATCAATGCTCGATCAGCTGCACTCCAAGCCCTTTTTCAAGCGCCGTAATGGCCCTCATGGAGTCGATCTTGCCTTCTGCGATCATGCGTCTCGCGTGATGAGCAATGGCGATCTTCTGTCCTTCGGACACCTTCGTCATGCGTTCGGCGATCTCGTCAGCCGTCATATCAGCCAGCTGATCAAATTCGTCATAGGAAAACGCGTTCTTGTAGTACTCGGACAAGCCAAGGTACTCGATCACTTCGGGGTCGTCAATCAGGAACCAGTTGTTCGCGAAGAACTTCTTAGCGTCGTTCCGCGCTTTCTTCAGCTCCTGAATCTCCATATCGTGCTCGTCGCCAAACCGTTCGAAGACGAACTTCTCACCGGTCTTGGAACTCTTGTAGACCAGACGCCCGTCGAAACCGTTGCGCACGGTGACGTAATCGTCAGGCTTAAAAGTTCTTTTCTTTACAACCACGGGCTTCCGCTCGGTCTTCGCTTCCTTCGGAATGCTGACCTTGCTGGCCGTGGAAGTCTTACGCGCTGCGGGCTTTTTTGTAGTGCTTGTTGCTTTTTCTGTCATTGTGATTTCTCCTTTTATCCGAAAGGGGTGCGGCTGTTATACCGCACCCCGTGTGAAGTCGCGTTCGATTAGAACGTATAGCGACCGAAGCCGGAGTTGCCGTTCGGCAGAACGAGCTTCATGCCGCGCTTATCTGAGTACAGGTAGTCCTGCGTCAGATCCTGGTTCTTGTAGATGTCGCCAGGAATGATCAGCGGATCGCCTTCGTAGACAACCTTGATGGGCTTCTCGACGCTGGCGATGATCTGCAGCTGATTGTCAGCGTGCACAAACTGGGTCGTGCCAATCTTGTGGCGCTGCGGGATCAGCAGGGTGGGGCTACCATAGAAGTTGCCGTAGTCTTTGCATTAGGAATTGTTGTGTGTGTTATTTGTGATTGCGTCCTCTTGTGGTTCTTGCGTCCTGCGGCGCTTCAACCGCTTCGGCAAAACTCCATCCGTATTTTCCCATACGCTGCCTGATCTTTTGCGGGTCTATGCCGAGGATGTCTCCCCATTCAGCAATAGTGTGCGATTCGCCATTGTACGTTTCGTAGTGGTTGTAGCGCACATTATTCATCTGCTGTTTCATATTGACCCATCTGCAATTATCAGGAGTATAATTACCATCGCAATCTATACGATCAATGGTGCATTCTCCGCGAACGGCTCCTTCTTTGTATCCGTTCGACGTCGCCCAATTGCGGAAAGCCTCATAGTTATCTTTCCACTCGTCGCACATTGTTATGCCACGACCGCCGTAGAGGTGGTATTCTGTGACTGATGCGTTATAGCATCTGCGCTTGATTGCGCACCATACGCCATACAATCTTGAGTCCGTGTCACCGTGCTTCTTCGTAGCCGCGCTCGCACGCTCCTTCTGCATACATCCGCAAGATAACGTTTTACCGGAGATCAAATTGATCTTGTCGATGGATTTTGTTTGTCCGCAATCGCATTTGCATAGGTATCTCGGATATTTCTTTCCGCTCGGAGTCACATAATCTGGTGCCCGTTCAATGACTGTGAGCCTTCCAAATCTTTCTCCACTTTGAGGATCCGGTCTTTTCGTTGACATATTTTCTCCTTCATTTCACACACAACACAGCTCGCTACGCTGTCCGGTGAATTACTCACCCTCTGCCTTTCGACAGAGAATAGACTATATCATCATCCGTAAAGGATGCCTACCACTTCGACCGCGCTTGCGGCCTACTCCCGCGAGGGATAGTCGTTGAACCTTCCATTACATCCGTATTATAGCACACTTACGGTTACTTAATCAGTTGCATACAACCAATTTATATGTGTATTTTTACGGTGTCTGGCTTGGCTGCTGATTGCCCATTTTTTCAGTGTTTAGGATTTAACCATGCACCATCTGTAAAACTTGTTTCTACTTTCGTGGCATCGCGCACTTATGGCGTTTAGCGTTTACAGCTTTAGGGTGTTCCAGCAATTCGATAGGATTTTTATCATGCACATCTCTGTGCACGGGGTCTATTTTGATGGCAATCTAAACCCATGTTGTAGATATCGCTGCGGCTGTCAGCGCCCTGGATGTCGGGAGCCAGCTTCCGCAGAGCGGCCTTGGTTCCCAGAATCGTGGCCTGCTTGCCACCGGCAGCGGCTTCCACGTGTTCCACGATATCCAGCAGATCGTCGGGATCATAGGTACCGGCAACACAGTAGATAGGATTGTTGGGGTCATCATCGAAGTCCGCAGCGGTAGCTCCGCTCCACAGCGTATAGATGTCCTCCAGCAGCGCGCGCTTGTAGCTCTCGGCCACCTTGGAGATCATCTTATTGAAGTCGACCTGACCGGCCAGCATCCGATTCAGTTCCTCATAGATCTTCACGCCATAGCGCTCGGTCGTGAGGGTGAAGGTGGATGTTCCACCGATCCTCTGACGCCGCAGAGCCTGCGTGCCGTCAGCGATCTTGTCAACGCTGAACAGAACAGCGTCTTCGATTTCGAACACATTCTGGTCACCGGCCGCCAGATTGCGGAACTCGACCAGTTTGTTGAAGTACTCATCACCGGTCAGGTCTTCCACGACCACGCGGGCGATGATCTGCTCGATCAGGGTGAACAGCCCGGCGCACTTGCCGTCGCGGATCGCTCTGTAATCCAGCTTGGTGCTTCCGCCATTCAGCTCAACGGCAGCTTTGTACAGCATTTCGATGGCTTCCTGGTTGGAGTAGTTGGCAACACTGCCATGGTAAGCGTCAATAGCGACCTTTACCAGATCATTGATATTTTCAGGCATTTTCGTTTCCTCCTTCGTTATGTTGATCAAAGCGAATTACTTCACTTCGACAACGTAGTAGGTGTAACGACCGGCCTTGTTGATGTCAGCGATCACGCCGACGGGGGTGGAACCACTGGTAGCGGTCTTCACAACCTTCAGCTTGGTATCGGCCTGCAGCTCAACGATGTCGCCCTTTTTGATTTCGGCGGCAGCGCTCAGAGCTTCTGCGGTCACACCGAACATATCGCCGGCATGCAGACGGTAGCCACGGGCATTCACGTCAGCCTCGTTCACAAATTCATCCAGATTCTTTTTCCGTTCATCGTACAGAACTTCGGGAGTGGCAACCAGCGCAACGTCCTTCAGATCGGTATTGGCGGCAGGAGCAACAGCCTTGTACAGCTCGCGCTCGCCGTCCATCAGACCCATCAGCTTGACGACGTTACCGTTGTCGATCGCGGCACCCTGATTGTTCCCGTTCACAAACCGCAGAGAAACCAGAGCGGCCGCGACGTCGGTGCCGTACAGACGGTCAGTACGAATTACAGCATGCTTATTCGCCATAACACATGCACCTCCATGCAATTTTCAGTTATTTGATCAGAAGCCGTACTTGGCGAACACGCCGTTATACGGATCATTCTTCACGGGTTTCTTCCGTTCCACAGGCAGCCGTACGGATGTAGGCTGAGTCGCGGAGAAGTTCACTTTCATACTGCGTCCGCGAATCGCGTAGCACTTTTCGGTGATCTCATCAACGCTCAGTTCTCCGCAGTTGCCCTTCAGCTCCTCAAAGCTCTCATTGCCGTTCATGTCCGCGAACTCCGCGAACACTTCGTCAAGCTGAGCCTTGCGCTGGGCAGCTACTGTCTCATCGTGGAACTTCTTCAGCTCGGCCATGTCGGCGGTCGCCTTCTCCAGTTTCCGGGAGAACACTTCCTGCATCGCTTCATGCGCCTTGCCAAACATCGCCGTCATGGTCTCGCCTTCGTCGAAATCGACGAACTGAACCTTCTGGCGCTTATAGGAAGCGAAGTCAATCACGACGCTGTCGCCGTTCATGGAATAACTGAACGCGCAAATGACGTTGTCTTTCCAGTCGTTGGCGAACACCTTCTGGGCTTCGGCATCATGGTCGATATACCAGTAGCGCCGGCAGTCCTCGTCCCAGTAATCATCATGGAACGTCTCAGCAGACAGAGCCCTGTAAAGCTCGTCGGCAATCTGGCCAGCCATCAGCGCGAAATTATTGTTGGTCTTCTGCTGACCGGTCGGCTGACCGGAAGCATCGTCTTCCTCATCGGAATTCGGATCCGTCTCCGGATCGGCTTCGCCTTCTCCGGGCTGCATCGGTTCTTCTTCCTCTTCCTCTGCGGCAAGCGTACCGCCGATTTCACCGGCAGGGCCGTCGCCGTCGAGAGAACCGCCATCATTGCTGGCACCGCCTTCGCTTGCGCCCGCCTCGGCGGTACCGCTTTCTTCGCTGCCTTCTTCTCCGGCAAACGTAGCCTTCTGATTCTGAATCTCAGCGAATCTCGCTTCGAGTTCTTCCTCTGACAGACCGTCCGTAGCGAACGTGATATCGGATTCAACCAGACCATATTTGGCCATCAATTCGGTCAGATTCACTATGCCCTCTCCTCCTTTCGAAGAGAATTCATTTCCGCTTTCCGTCTTTACGGTTGCGGAGATGGCATATTCCTGTTTCAGGTCATCCATCATGTGCTTGAATCTTGTTTTGTAAACGTCGAGGCTGAATGTCTCGATGTCTGCGGATTCAAAGCACGGTTCGACATCCTCTCCGAGGATGCAGAAGGCGGTGAAATCAAAGCTGTAGATTTCGAAAACACCGTCGACGGACTTGCCGCTGTTCACGGTGATTTCCATGCTCTGGCCGGAGATTCCATCCTTCTTCAGCTTCTCGTATACGCTTGACCGTTTCCAGAGAATACCGTCGACCACGAGGTACTCGTGTTCCGTCCCGTTGTCGTCGTATGTCTCCCAGCGGTACTGCGCACCTTCCGGGATCACGCCGACAGCGTCGGTCAGGTTGACCATCTTCACGCCGTTCTTCGTTTTCACAAACTCGACGTCATGGCCGCCGATCCTATCCTCTTCCACGTTGTAATTACAGACAATCGGACAGTTGTAAAGCGTGGGAATCGCCTTTTCAGCAGTCTCTTTTGAAATGGAAGTACGGTTCCTATTCTTGCCTGTATACATCACGCGTATCGTACACGCGTCAAATGACTTGTTACGCTCGACGATATCGCTGATAGAACTTGGATATTCCAGCCACATTTTCTTCTGCATAAATCTACATTCACCACCTTTCCGTGTATTGTGTACTTGACATATATCAAGTAGTTAGCCCTCAAACTCACCGGTCTCCCGGATACAACCCGGACAGCGCGACACGGCGCGGTTATATCAAAATGACCCCGTTCTCAGAACGAGATCACATTTGATAACACACATTGGAAGTCCGGAGTGAACTCCATGTTCTCCGGATCCTTGTTGAAGAAGATCCAGATCTGGTTCTTCTCATCAACTTTACAGAGCTCGTAGCCCCGCTTGGTCAGTTTCTTCGCGTCTTTTTCAGTGAACACGTAGATAAACTTGCTCATCAGTTTTCACCTTCCTGACCTTCTTGCCACGCCTCGCCTTCGTCTGACAGCTCATCGATATCCTTCCGTGGGCGACCTGTTGTATCGCTCTCTTCTGTTGCTCCAAGCTGTGCGGAGTTGGCCGGCGGTCTGAAGCGGTCTTTCAGCTGCAGCACTTCGTCCTCAAGGAACATAAGGCAGTCCATCTCGTCCTGATTGATGCCGTTGGCTGCACAGTAATATGAGATGGTTGGAGCGCCGTATGTGAACGCCTTGAGATAAGCGTCGCTCATTTCCTTGCGGTTGAACGGGCTGACATCAAGGAACGTCATCTTGAAGTACTTGCCGTAGCTGTGCCGCTTGATGAAGCGGTTCAGCATGGTCTCGATGCTCTTGACGATGCTGTACGTAAACGCCTGGTCAACCTTGATGGAAAGATTCAGCGCGTTTGCGGAAGCCTTGGTGTTATTGAAGAGGAGGCTGCTTACGCCGGCAGAAGAGAACAGGTTCTGCTCCGCATCGGCAACAGCGTCTGTCTCGCCGGTATGCGTCCGCTCAAAGCTGATTTTGTCAATCGGCATGGGGGAGAGCACGGATCCTATCTCTTCTGGAAGGACTTCATCCAGATTGTGGTAGAATTCCTTTGCCTTTGGAAGCTCCATCTTCCAGTCTCCGTTGTCGTCGATTCCGAGATGCATGACCAGAAGTGCGTAATTTTCAAGCTCTTCCTTTGACTTTTTCAGATCCTTGTAATCCTCTAAGTCATAGATCTCCCGGAGAATCCCGGCAAACGGAGGCATCGCATACGCCAGAATATCCTTATTGCATTTGATCGCAAACGAATTCGGCGCGTCCAGCTCCTGCCACCTCAGGTTCATCGTATCTGTCTTGTATAGTTCGTACTTTACAGAGAACTCCGGCGGATAAAGCGGAAGCACCGTTGGATTCTGGTCAAAATACGAGAAGTCGAACGATACGTTCAGCACGTTATCCTCCACAACGGCGACCGCGCAGAAATCGCTCGGAAGCTGCTGTACGATCGTGCTGTCCGTCGTTTCCCACAGCGTACCGTAGAAAACATCCTCGCGCATCGCAACCGTCAGGATCTTCTCGATCTGGTCTTTGATGTTCATTCCGGACAATAGGTTAAGTACACGCTTGTAGTTCCTGCGGATACTCGCCGGGTTGGCTGTCGCCGTATCAATCTTGCTCGGAGACACGACATATGACAGGCTGTTCAGGGCTACGAAGTACTGAATCAGCCTGCGGAAATGCGCGCTCGCGCCATACAGATAGATAACTGCGTTGCGCAGTTCCTTCTCATACCTGTACGGATCCTTCAGATATTCGGCGATCTTTTCCTTTGAATATTTGTAGAACTTCGGTGTCGGACTGCGCGAGTCGTTCAGGTCTCTGGCAATCCATCTGTTGATCACCGCAAACCTTCCGTCTCCGCCCGGCATGTGGATGTACTCGCTAAACCGCAGCTCCGGCTGCGTGTTCGGATCAACATCCTCTACAGGTACAGTGACAATCCTGTCCTGTGTTTCGACGGCCATAGTTGTCACCGCCCTTCTCTTTTGTAGATTTTGGGTGCGCGGATCGTGAACACTTCCTCCTGCCTGATGGAGGAGGCAACGTCACGCTTGCGCAGGTCTTTTTCCATCTGCGTAGCAACATAATAGTTGTAAGCAAGACTGGAATATCTGTCCTTCCGCATGCCTCTCTTTTCGGAGAGCCTGACGTTCGTACCGACCGTCTCATGCTTTAGGTTGATCAATTCGTTGATCAGCAATGTCGTATTGATATACGGCATTGTGAGTTCT